>Ga0265297_10001149_pt1 | contig 64977 bp, 64 predicted proteins | sample Munlanlwell13791_FD_192502 | JGI IMG/M metagenome (GOLD analysis project Ga0265297, IMG submission 192502) | Leachate microbial communities from a municipal landfill in Southern Ontario, Canada - Leachate well 137-91 | ecosystem: Engineered > Solid waste > Landfill > Unclassified | place... | reverse complement strand
TTGATAATCAGATTGATCAACAAATTCAGCGTCAAATGTCTTGGGGCCATCATTTTGACTATCGGCGATGGCTTGTTCGATGACGTCGGGAATTAATTCATAATATTTGGCTCCGGGACAGGAAGTGGCGTTGACATCACGATGTCCTACCACGGTAGGATAGGTTTTTCCATTGATTTCGACTGTTCCTTCCAAATCAAGATTGGTTTGATAACTGACGAAGGAAATAATATTGGCCACTGCACCCTGACTATCTTGAACCGGAGCTACTTCTTCATAGTTACCAAGAACGGAAATGCCGACACTGCCGGAGTTAAAACCTTCAGCGTGCGCCGCGACGCTGCCCAAACCACCCTTGCGCCCCTCATAGATATTGCCATGCTGGTCAACAATATAGTTGTAGCCAATATCGCCCCAGCCCCGATCGACAGTATGGTAATAATAGATACCACGGATAGTGGCTTCCGGGTCGAGAGGAGAATTATCATTGGTGGCGGTGTGATGGAGAACAATTTGATCAATCGCCTCATGTTCCATATCTTCATCCCAGAACATGATGGACTCATCGGCGCCCCATTCGGTGCGAGTGATGACATTAAATTCTTCTTGGGCGGCAGCGGGAGCAACTAAGCGGGAATTAATCTGGGCCGCGGGATCGGTGGGATCGAGAGCGACCAATTTAACATTTTTAATATTGCTCAGAGCAGTTTGATTGTCCGGAGCAACTTGAATTTGATAATGAAAATAACTTGACTGCTGATCCAAGCCATAGGGATCAGTGAATAATTCCAAATCATCGGCCTCTCTTTCTGACAAATAGAGGGGGTGCCAAGCGGACCAGGTGATATTGTCGGCGCTAGATTGATAGGAGAGTCGATAATCGACCGCGGATGGAGTATATAAAGATATTTTGAGGGCGATCATCCAGGCCGGAATCTCGGACGTGATTAAATCAGAAGTATAGAGCCAAGATGGTTGGTCGGCGCTCATTATGCCGGCCAATAGTGACAGATCATCTTCCTGGCTGGACGCCCGGACACTGACAGGTGAATTTTCTTGACTATGAGTTGAGTAAAGATTGGAGAATGGAAAAATAATCAAAGCAGCTATATAGAGCTTAAAAATGAATTTTTTCATATTTAGTTAATAAATATTTATTAATGATATTACACTATTTTTTGAGGGCATTTTTTATTTTTTTGCCTTTTTCCTGATTGGTGCGAGCGATAAATTTACTTTTTTTCTGCCGCTCAAAGCTCGGATTGGCCTCGGCGGGCATGAAAATATCCTTGGATTGTTTTTTGGATGATTTTTTAGGCATTTTTGTTAGTTAATGAATTTTAAATTTTAAAATAATTATAAATGATTAAATTTTATAGGCTAAAACGTTCCTGTCTTTATGCTGTTTTTAAATTTAGACATTTAGAAATTTTAAATTATTTTAAAATTTAAAATTTAAAATTTAAAATTCGTTACTGATATTCTCCAGTCACATCAATATAAATAATTTTCCACAGTTCGGAAAGGGTCAGGTAAACGGCGCGGTCATTTTGCCACCAGGCGATTTTACGCCAGAACTCATCGGTAGCTGACTGGTTAATAATGGTAAAATCAGGACCCATGACATGCTGAAAAGTCATTTTGGAGCGGCGTTGATGATAGGGGCTGGTAACAAGAATAATTGAATTAATATCTAACTTGGTAAAGACCGACTGGAGATTGATAGCGTTTTCGTAGGTACTGGTCGATGCTTTCTCGGTAATAATATTACCGGCGGGGATGTCATATTCTTCAAGGGCGATTTTTTCCATGGCTTCGGCGTTGGAGATACTGTCGGGATCAAGAGCATCGCCGGAAAAAATAAGCAGGGGCGCATAGCCATCTAAATAAAGGTCAATTCCTCTGGTAGTGCGAGTGAAAGTCTCACCCCCGCTAATTACTACAATGGCGTCGGCGGGCGAAAGTGGATCTTGGGGAGAAAGATAGAAACCAATGGCAATAATGCCAACGGAAAAAGCGATAATTGCGATTACTAACGTGACGAGCAGTCCGGTGATTTTATTCATGGATATAGTATATTTTTTTCCATGTTAATTATAACATTAGTGGAGGTTAAATTTGGATTAAGGAATAAGAAAAAACGTTGATAAATACCTGGCTGATTAAACAAAAAACGGGGTGCTATGGATATATTGTTGATATTGGGGATTTTGTTTCAATAGTTCTGCTTCCTCGGTACGGCAGACGGTGATATATTTGTAGATCAATATGGGCGTGAAGATGATGGTCAAAATGGTGGGCCAGCCAATAAACCAGCCAAGGACGATTAAAATGAAACCGAGATATTGCGGGTGGCGGGAATACTGATAAATGCCCACAGTAACCGGCTGATCTTTTTTGATATTGAAATAGAGAGTGACCCAACCCCAGATGATTAAAATCATGCCAATGGCCATGATGACGGCGGCGTAGGCCATGGGCAGATCCATGCCGAAGCCAACTCCGAATAGATGAAAGCCAACCACATTATCTGGGAGTATCACGTCGCTGGCCAAGAAATATTTGGCGGCAAAAAGTATGGTTAACGGGATGCCGTACATTTCGATAAACAAGGATACAAAAAAAGCGCCCACCAGGCCATATTCCATCCAGGGAGCGCGGCGGCGGTAAGACAAGGGAATCAAAAAGGCGCAAAATAATACTATACTAATTAGCACCACATGCCATTCTTGGGTAATAACGCGTGAGATGACATTGCCGGTCAGATAGACATAGAAATGTTCGTAAAATTCGTGATAATAGTAGATAGGGAAAATAATTATTATTAACAATAATAGTCGTAAGATGGGATTAATAATTTTAATTTTTTGATTGATCATGAATGCTTATTCTTTCTCCCACAGCCCATGAACATTGCAATAGGCGCGGATTAAATAGGTTGGAGCGGATAGACAAAAGGTGGCTTCGGGTTTATCGCCGGGGTTAAGAAATTGTTGGTAAGATTGTCCATCGGCCATGATTTCAATCCACTCGATATAATGCGTATCTTCCATGGGATGGAGCACTTCCCCAACTCGGACATGAATGAATTGATCATCTTTTTCCACCACGGGCAGATGTTTCTCGACCCCTTCGTCCATATTTTTAGCCGTAAATAAATGCATATCTTCCCCGCAACAAACCAGAGTACCTCCGCCGGAGTGCAAAACTTCGACCACGTTACCGCAAACGTTACATTTGTAGACACCTCTAATTTTGGCCATATTTTTTTAATTAATAATTAATTCTTATTTTAATTATAGTTTATAATTTATCTGCAAGAAAATAAAAGAATATCGCGTATTAAATATTGAAAGTGACGCTTATTGATTAATGCAGTTGTAACCATTATGACTCTGGGATCGGATTATTCCGATGAACAATTAGCCAAGGCGGCAGTTGATGATGAAGCGGCATTTTATAAATTGATGCAACGTTATGAGCATAAATTGTTGCGCTATATTCGCCGCATTATTAAAATTAATCAAGAAACGGCGGAGGATATTTTGCAGGAGACATTTATTAAGACTTATCGCTACCTTAATAATTTTGACCCCAGCCTGAAGTTTTCCAGCTGGATTTATCGGATTGCCCACAATGAAGCCATTGGTTATTGGCGTCGGCAGCAAAGAAACGTTAAATATATTAGTATCGACAAGGAAGAGAATGGTTTGGCCAACACCCTCGCCGACGATGAGACAATTAGCAGTGAACTGCATGATAAGGAGCGGCAAGAAAAAATAGTTGAAGTAATTAATTTGTTGCCGGAAAATTATCGTGAAGTTTTGATTCTGCGATACTTGGAACAAAAAGATTATGAGGAAATTAGTGATGTTTTGCATAAACCGGTGGGAACAGTTTCGGCGCTAATCCATCGGGCCAAAGATAAGATTAAAAAATTAGATAAGGAACATAATTTAAAGGATTTGATTTAAATGATTAGTTTAAATTAATTCATAATTTATTATGGACAAAGATAACATCAAAATCAGCGACAAGGTAATTGACAAGATCAAGCAGGAAAATGTGAAACCAATTCCCCGTTGGCATTTTTGGCTGCAGCACGGTTTTCTGTGGGTATTGTTGGTTATTCTATTATTGCTGGGAGCAATTTCGCTCGGAATTACTTTTTTTGAGCTAACCGATGTTGAATGGGGGCTGCGGCCGATGTTGGGCATTGGTTTGGGGCATTGGTTATTTAGCTTCTTCCCTTATTTTTGGTCAGCAATTTTGATAGTAGTTGCTGTTTTGGCATATTATAATTTTCTCAACACTCCCAAGGGTTATCGTTATCCTAAATACCAGGTAATTTTATTTGGTTTGATATTAATAATTTTGACGGCAGGGGCTTTTCATTATGCCGGCTTGGCCAAAAAAGCACGAAATTTCTTGCACGATCGGGCACCAATTTTTCAAAATTTTATGCCCAATAAGGATCAACTATATTATTTGCCCGATCAGGGTCTGTTGGCGGGGAAAATTATTGATATAAATGATGAGTCATTAACTTTAAAAACCATCGATCCTCATGATTGGAAAGTTGATATTGGTGAGGCGAAGATTCCTCCGGGAAAAAAATTGGAAAATGGCCAAAAGATAAAAATATTGGGCAAAAAAACCGGTGAGTTTGAATTTAAGGCGGAAGAATTTCGACCCTGGCAGGCGGGTGATATGTTGAGACTAAATAATATGCCTAAGGGTTTTATGGGTGGTCCGAAGAATTAATATAGTAATTTTTTTGCAAGAAAATGGGGCCACCGGACGTACTACCTACTGAAAGCAGGAGTCTATAGGTCGAACTGCGCATGAGAACGGGATCCCATTTTACTAAATTAGTCAAATTAAAAAGGAGAATGATTATGAATAAAATATTAACCGGTCTGATTACCGGAGGAGTTATCTTAACCACCGCCGCTGGCGCTTTGGCCTTTTCAGGTAATGCCGATAATCCTGGTCAAATGAGCCAAATTCGTGAAGAAGTTGAAGCGGCTATGGATGCCGGCGACTATACTACCTGGAGTCAATTAGTGGCCGATAGTCCGCGGGGAGATAAATTATTGAGTGTGATAAACGAAAATAATTTCGCCCAGTTTGCCGCGGCCCATCAACTGATGGAGTCTGGTGACAAAGAAGGCGCGAAAGCCATTATGGATGAATTGGGCTTGAGCGATGTCATGGGGCCAAAATATGATATGGCAGACAGGCAGGCAGTTATGGACGCAATCAAGAATGGCGACTTTGAGGCCTGGAAATCAATTATTGAAACTCGTGAATATGGCTCGCAGTTACTTGATTTGGTTGATGAAAACGCCTTTAATTCATTAAGCCAAATTCTTGAATTCGCTCATAATAGTGACAATGGTTATGGAAAAGGAATTATGGGTGATCTAGGCTTTGGTGGTGGACGGATGAGAATGGGTGGTATGATGTAAAGCAAAACGCTGACAAGCGCAGAAACGAAAAATTAAATAACCCGAAGATTTTGTTTCGGGTTATTTTTTTTATTTACACAAATGCGGACGGGGAGATTCGAACTCCCATAGGTTGCCCCACATGCCCCTCAAGCATGCGCGTCTACCAGTTTCGCCACGTCCGCTCTCGGTCGAGATCGCTTTCACCGCTACGCATGAGTCCCTATCGGGCCTCCTGCTTTGCTAATTAGAGCGTCTCTACCTTTCCCCAAAAATTTTCGCTGCCTGATCAATGCTCGCTACGCTCCGCTTGATCGGACGCTCACAATTTCTGGGGCCCCTAAAGATGAATTATTAAGATAATTAGGCAGTTTTCCAAACACGCTGGGTGTTGATATACCAATCACTGATAAATAAAAAGCGTTCAGCGGGATTGGAAGCGTGATCGACATTGATACCTTGAACAGATGGATTAACGGCATAAATGTAGTATGGCCGATAGAGAAAGATGGCTGGTTTTTCATCGGTAATCACTTCTTGAAATGGTAGGTAGTTATGAATGCGAGATTCGATATCGTTGGTTTGGCGACCATTTTCTAAATATCGATCGACTTCAACGTTGGTATAGTTGGATAAATTTAATCCTGGATCATTGATCTGACTGGAATGCCAATAAACATAGGGGTCGGGGTCGGCGCCCAGGTTTTCACCAAATAATAAAGCATCATATTGTCGGGGTTTGATGTATTGGCTTTCCAACTCGCCAATGGTAAACACGCCAACTTCGACTTGAATACCAATTTCCTGCCAGTTGGTTTGAATAATCCGGGATGCTAAAACGAATTCGGGGTTGTCGGAGGTAATCAAGTTAATTTTTAAGCGGACATTGTCTTTTTCTCGAACGCCATCACCATCAACATCAGTCCATTTACCTTGTTCCAGGACAGCTTTGGCTTTTTCTACATCACGATTAATATGCGCAATATCGGGATTATAGCCCATAAAGCCCTCCAAGATGGGAGTATCGATTACTTTTCCTTTGTTATAAACAGCCTCTTCGAGTATTCTCTCTCGGTCCAGACCATAATATAGGGCTTCTTTGATATAGGGATCGCGGAGAGTGGTGTTGGCGTCTTGATTGATAAAAATAGCCGTATATTGAGGCAAGGCAATATCATAATAACTGACGTTGGTTAGCATACCATCAGCCATGGGCCAGTCGGCGGTTAAGACATGGGCGATACTTAGGACTTCTTTTTGGCGATAGGCACTGTAAAGTGTCTGATAATCATCATAGAATTTGATAATAATTTTTGGAATATACGGCGCCTGGCCATAATAATCAGGGAAAGATTCCAGCTCAATGGAACTATAAACACCCTTTTTGTCAATTTTAATTTTACTGATTTTGTAAGGACCACTGCCAATGGGTTGGGAATTGAAGTCCATGGTGTCAATTTTGGCGGGATCGGCATTGGCAAAAATATGCGCTGGCAAAATACCAGTGGTGAGGTTGACTAAGAATGGTGAGAAAACTTCATTTAACGAAAACTGGATGGTTTGGTCATCAATTTTTTCCACCCTGACATCTTGCCAATTATTGGCTAAAGTACCCGGGTATTGTTCATTTTGAATAAGGTGAAAGGTGAGGACCACATCATCACTAGTTAGAGGCTCACCATCATGCCATTTTAAATTATCTTTCAGATAGACGGTGTATACTTTTTCATCCTCGGAAATATCCCAGTGATCAGCTAAATCACCAATCAGGTTATGATCCTGGTTATAGGTCAATAAGCCGGAAAAGATTAGTTGGCATAAATCACGGTCAACGTCATTGGTTTGAGAGAGGATGGGATTAATCATGCCCGGTTGCCCAGCCATGCCTTCAATAAACGTGCCACCAGTTTGGGGGGCGCTAGCGGTGTGATCTATATAGTATCGATAGCCAAAAAATATTAGACCGAAAACTACTAAAAAAATTAAAATATGCGGCAAATAGCGGCCAAGAAAAGAAAGAAGGTCGCGCGCATTTTTGGGCAAGATAAATTGTTTTGGCTTAAAACGTCGCCAGGATGAGCTCATGGTTGATGAGTATTATTTATTGGATCAACAAATTAACCACCGAGGAAACGATAAAAAGAGTGGCTAGAACAATGGTTCCCCAATGTAGAAATTTGTCTAATCCCCTTTTACTTTTATAGACATTACCGTCGCCACCAAAAACTCCACCCAGAGCCGAGCTTTTGTGCTGCAGGAGGATAAATAGTATCAATAAAACGCTAACGACAATTTGGGCAATTTGATAATAGGTTGGCATAGAATAATTTTAAATTTAAAATTAAAAATTACAAAAAAGGCGTGGACGGGATTTGCACCCGTGTACGCGGTTTTGCAGACCGCTACCTAGCTACTCGGTCACCACGCCCGATTATTTACTCGTGGTAAATTTGAGTTATAGGGTGCAGTTATTTTTATTGGGACAATAATAATCATAGCCTCAAACCATATAAAAAGCAATTTTTGTTTTTTGCTTTTATGAATAGAAAAATTTAAACTAAAGTAAGCAGGATTTAATATTTCATCAATATATATGGATTGGCGACTACTTATTATTTTAATCGGGGCTTTGTTGGTAATAGTCACCTTGGCAATTAGCTGGTTTGGGTCCAAAACACCGCCAATAATCAGGGAATTTGTCAATTATTTTAATCTGCATAAATACCAAGGAGAAATCACTGATTTATTGCATTATTCGCAATATTTCAGCCATTTGCCGCAAATCAATTGGCAATATTTCTATGGCGGCAAAAGAGAAGGCAAGGAATTATATTTTGGTTTATTTGACCAAGCCGGGGTGAATTTTACTTTCTTCCTGCTTGCAGATGAGGTGCGACCAATGATAATCAGTAGCAGCGACCAAAAATATAATTGGCCAGAGCAAAGACCAATCCATATCAATGGCCAAATTTACACCATCACCGCGCCGGAGACGTATATTATTGATAATTTAGTTAAATCCAATGATTTATTAATCAGTTTATCCGATTTGTTCCAAGGTCAAGTTAATTGTTTGGAATTTACCGAATTAAACCAGATTATCTTTATTACCGATTATCAATTTGCCGATAACCGGCAGCTGATCGAAATTTTTAGTCAGTTTTTTAAATTAAAGGAAAAGATTTAGTCGATGATAAAGCATATTTTGAAAGATTTAAATGATAAACAGCGAGCCGCGGTGGAAACAACTGAAGGTCCATTATTAATTTTGGCGGGAGCGGGCAGTGGTAAGACCAAGACTTTGACACACCGGATGGCTTACATTGTACATAAAATGAAAGTTAGTCCGTTCAATATTTTGGCGGTGACTTTTACCAATAAGGCGGCCAAAGAGATGAAGGAGCGGATTTTTTTGCTGATTGGTCACACTAAAAGTGATATTAATCGGTTTTTGCCATGGATGGGAACTTTTCATTCTGTCTGCGTGAAGATTTTACGCCAGCATGGTGGTCTGGTGGGTTACAATAGTAGTTTTGTCATTTACGATACCAAGGATCAACAGGTGGTGATTAAACAAGTGATGAAAGATCTCAATATTGATCCCAAACAATACAATCCACAAGCCATCAAGGCTCATATTTCGGGAGCTAAAAATGAGTTGATGAATCCGACTCAATACCAAGAGGTGGCTCATTTGAGTCATTTTGGTTCAATTGTCTCCGACGTTTATACGGCTTATCAAAAAATTCTCAAAGAAAATAACGCTTTGGATTTTGATGATCTAATTATGAAAACCGTGGAATTACTGCAAAATCATGATGAAGTGCGACGGGAATATCAGACTCGTTTTCAATATGTATTGATTGATGAATACCAGGATACTAATCATGCTCAGTACACTCTGATTCGTCTTTTGGTTAATCAACGGGAAAATATTTGCGTGGTGGGTGATGACGCTCAATCGATCTATTCCTGGCGGGGGGCGACGATCCGTAATATTTTGGAATTTGAAAAAGATTATCCGCGGGCCAAAGTGGTGAAGTTGGAACGTAATTATCGGTCGACGAAGAATATTCTGGAGGCGGCCGGCTATATTATTGCCAAAAATAAAAGGCAGAAAAAAAAGAAATTGTGGACTGACAACCCCAAGGGTGAGCTAATTTCTGTTTATGAGTCCAGTAGTGAACAAGATGAAGCTCGCTATGTCGCCAGTGAGATCAATCGCCTCAAAAGTCAGGATGGGATGGATTATGGTGATTTCGCCGTTTTGTATCGTACTAACGCTCAATCGAGAACACTGGAAGAAATGTTTTTACGTTACAATATTCCCTACCGGATTGTGGGCGGGCAAAAATTTTACGAAAGAAAAGAAATTAAAGACGCTTTGGCTTATTTACGTCTTATTGTTAATCCCACCGACACCTTGAGCATTAAACGCGTTATCAATGTGCCGCCCCGTGCTATAAGCGCCAAAACAGTGACAGCTTTGGAAGTGATTGGTCTGGAATACTCCATGACTTTATGGGAGGTGATCGGACAAATGGCGGCTGGTGAAAATGGGGTGTCGGAATTAGCGGCTAATCATTTGAACAGTCGAGCTATTAACGCCTTGATAAAATTTCATCAGGTAATCAATGGACTGCAGAATCATTTGGATGAATTATTGCCGGGGGAGTTTTTGACCTTGGTGTTGAATAAGACTGGATATTTGGAATGGACAGATAATAAAACGGTGGAGGGTGAAAGTCGGGTGGAAAATTTACAGGAGTTATTAACTGTGCTGGATCGATACAATGATTATGCGGCGGTCGAAGGTGTGCGGTTATTTTTGGAAGAGATTGCGCTAATTACGGATATTGATAACTATGACGTCAATGAAAACGCGGTCACCTTGATGACTATGCATAGTGCCAAAGGCTTAGAGTTCCCCGCTGTGTTTATTGTCGGCATGGAGGAAAATATTTTTCCGCACGCTCGTTCCCTAACCGAGCCGGCGGAAATGGAGGAGGAACGGCGACTGTGTTACGTGGGAGTAACCAGGGCGAAAAAAAGGCTCTATTTAACCTACGCCATTATGCGTAAAATATTTGGTAATTTACAAAGTAATTTGCCCTCGCAATTTATTGATGATATTCCGGAAAATTTACGTTATCATGTTAAGCCAAAAAAATCATCAGGAAGTAAATACACACAGCCAGAAACTACCAAGATTGTGCTTGATGAGGATAATGGCGAATATTGTTCTGGCGACAAAGTGGTCCATCCGAAATTCGGTGAAGGTCGAGTGGTACAAGTTCAAGGTGGGATAATTAAAGTGGCTTTTATTGGTGGCGGGGTAAAAAGTCTGGCGGCGGCGATTGCACCCCTGCGGAAAATTGATTAATTATTTGCATGTTTGAAAAAATACCAGTTATGAATTAGAATTTAAGATGTGATTAAAATGTAATCAGAATATGGGCGGTTAGCTCAGCTGGCTAGAGCGCCTCGTTTACACCGAGGAGGTCATGGGTTCGATCCCTATACCGCCCACTTTAAAATCAGGAATTAGAAATTTGGAATTAATAATTAGGGAAATATTAAATTGAAGATAGCCAGAAAGAGCTATACACACTGGATTTATCTCGGCGGGTTTGTTTTGATGTGGTGGCTCTATGGGACTTCCTTCGGCGGAGAGTGGGATAAAAATATCACTCTGGTAATTTATGATGCTCTACATAGCCAGACAATAACTGATTGGCTGATTTTCATTACTCGTTATACTTTGGGCAGTTATGTGGGTGTTTTTTTGTTTTTAGTTTATCTGGCCTACAAAAAAGACCGGTCGGCGGTTTTGATGACGGGTTTGTTGATGATATTATTGTCGATCATATATTTGTTTCTCAACGCCTATGTAGCCCGTTTGCGCCCCTTTGAAGATATCCCGGGCGTGGCCCAGTTAGTTTCTTCGAACCTGATGTGGCAATATAGTTTCCCAAGCGGGCATAGTGCCTTTGCTTTTTTTATCGCTTATTTTTTGACAAATCATTATAAATATAACGCCAAAATAAATTTGGCGTTTTATCTGTTGGCTTTTTTAGTGGCTTTTTCCCGAGTTTATTTGGGAGTACATTTTGTAATCGATGTGATGGCGGGAGCTTTTTTGGGGTTATTTTTGGCGGAGGTGGGAGTCAGAATAACAAATTATAAATGAATAATTAATAATGAATAATTATTCATTAAATCTGGCTGGCATTTTTTAAATTAACACGTTGCCAGCGGCGGAAAATGCCATAGAGGACAAATAAGAGCGGTATGCCAATGATCAGGCCCCAGCGAATGGTGTCTTTTTTTGTTTCAGTTAAAGGCCGGAGGGGGCGATCAGTGATATTTTTGGAACGGATTTGGATCAGGGTGTCACCGAGAGTAAAAGTATCAACGGCATTTTGAAAAAATATTTCATTGCCGGGAAAATTTTGACTTAAAAAATCAGAATCACCCATAATTAAAACTTGCCCTTCGTTATTTTTTTTGGCGATAACGGCCAGAGTGACCGGATCTTTGGCTTGACTGGAAATATTAAAATCTTGTTGGGGATTTAGATCAATTGGTTCGGTTTGAGTGGCGGGGTTGGCGGCGACACTAGTATCGGTTTCGTCAGCCAGATTTGTAGTGTCAGCTGGCGCGGCGACGGTATTTTCGGTAACTAAATTGTAATGAGGCGAAGAATAGGCTATTTTTTCGATACTAACCCCTTCAATGTCAGTAATATCGAGTGGGCTAGTCCAGGGCAAGGTGATTGATTCCAAATCACGAGTAATGACATTATCTTCACTCAAATCGGTAACTTTCGCAAAATATGGATAAGGCAAAGAATAGGTAACATAACCTTGGTTAAAACTGGCCATGTCATTGTTGGCATCGGCGACTAATTTATTATCGACTCTCACTCCCCAGGGGGCCAATAATTGCTGGTAATTTTCCGGTAAAGTCGAGGCGGACAATGAATACTGTAAATCGACATTCATACTGTCAATGAGTAAAATGGCCTGACCACCGTTTTGCACAAAATTATGGATTTGATTGATATCTTCTTCACTAAAAGCTTGAGTCGGACCGGCAATTACCAACGTATCAACGCTGGCTAATGGATCTTGGTTATCACTGTTTTCCACAGCGGGAGCGGCTGACAGATCAATCTGAATAACATGATAATTGCGACTCAAAGTCTGCCAGATGGTGTAGTCATCACGAGGATTGACATTGGCGCCGGTAAAATAGGAGTTGGCTGATGCAAAACCATGTTCGCCGTGACCGGTCAGAAAACCGATGGTCATTTGCTCATTTGAGCCAACTTTCAGAAGCATTGAGCCTAAGTCATATTCTAAAGAGTTCAAGCTTTGGATAACCGGCAGAACTTCTTGCTTTTCATAGTCGGCCAAGGGCCCGGAATTACTGTTATCACTAGGGTTCGACGCATCAGATTTATGTTTTAAAACGGCTAAACCAAAATAGGCTTTAACGACTTGATATTGATCTTTTTCCACCGCTTGCAGATCAAGCGAAGGAATGCCCAGAGCTTCAGCCAGGCTGGCGGCCGCGGTATCATTAACCGGATCATAGATATTGACCGATAATTTACCGGAAATATTGCGATATTCATCCAATTTATCCAATAGTTGATTTTTGGAGGTAACATATTGGGCCGGCAAATTATTGGACACAAAGGCCTTGATTTCTATCCCTTCGGGTAAATTATCAACTATTTGCCGAGTGGAATTTGACAAAGTATATATTTGCCCGGCGGTAAAATCGAACCGGGTGAAAAGCATACTGGATAGTATGTTTAGAATTACAAATAAAGCGGTGAATAAAAATATTTTGGACGAGTGAAACATTAATTTAATTAGGAATTAGAAATTAAGAATTAATGAGTGGCGTGAATTAACCATCTCTCTCATGTCATCCCCGCCTTGAGCGGGGATCTCATCATTAAGTTTTGTTAAACGCCTTATTGATGAGATCCCCGATAACCGGAACGCTCCGCTTCCGGTCGGGGATGACAGGGGAACGACTAATTAGCACAACTCATTAATTTTTATTTTTTTGCGAATAAAACATAAGCATTTAAATATAACATTAACCCAATAAAAGAAAGGTAATATATTAAATCTCGGGTGTCGACAACGCCGCGGACAATGGAATCATAGTGGGAGCCGAAACTAATAAAGTCGACGACTGGAATAATGAAGGCCGGCAAAGAAATAGTCACGAGCGGTTGGGCAATGATAAATAAAGCGAAACAAGCCAGAGAGGAGATAATGTAGGCGACGATTTGGTTATTGGTAATCGAGCTCAATAATAATCCCAGAGCTATATAGCTACTGCCGAGTAAAATCGCTCCCAGATAAGCAGCCAAGGTGGCCCCCCAATCCAGCGGGCCTAAAGAAGAAACAATAAGCGGCAGGGGTAAAGTGGCTGCCAGGGTAATTAGCAAGAAAATTAAACTGGCAATAAATTTGGCCAAAACGGAGATGGACAAGGGAGCGGAAGAAGTTAAGAGATTTTCAATTGTGCCACCGCGTTTTTCTTCCGCCCAGAGGCGCATGGTCATGGCGGGGATAAGCAATAAGTAGATCCAAGGTAAAACATCGAACATGTATTGCACATCGGCCTGACCAACCAAGAAGAAATTACGGAAAAACAACCAGAAAGTAAAACCCAAAAAGGCGACTAAAAAGATATAGGCAATGGGTGAGTTGAAATAAACTCGCAGCTCTTTTTGGATAATGGCTTTTAGTTGAGTTAATTTGGATGGCATATGATAATGATAAGTTAGAAGTGAACAGTGAGCAGTGAGCAGTGAGTAAATAACAAGTAATTCAGTTTTTTACTGTTCACTGTTCACTGTTCACTGCTCACATAATCTTCTATTTGGTTAATTCATGAAAAACATCTTCCATGGTATTTTCTTTGGCGGCGATTTCGAGGATGTCATAGCCGGCCTTGATCATGGTTTTATTGATGTCGGAGCGGATATCTTGATCGGCGTTAATGGTGTAGACACCGACACCTTTGTCGGGGTGCTTGATTTGTTGCGCGCTGGTGATGCCGGCGATATTTTTGAGATGATGCCAGATTTCTTCTTGATTGCCTTTGATAGTCACGTTGATTTGATGAACGGCGTTTTGGCCATGTTTTAATTCGGCGACCGAGCCGTCGGCAACGATTTTCCCTTTGTTTATTAATACCACTCGGCTGCAAAGGGCTTCCACTTCCTGCATGATGTGAGTGGAGAGGATGATGGTTTTTTCTTCGCTAAGTTTTTTGATCAGATCGCGTATTTCAATTATTTGGTTAGGATCGAGTCCAGTGGATGGTTCATCGAGAATAAGAATTTTAGGATTATGGATGAGAGCCTGGGCTAAAGCGACCCGTTGTTTGTAACCTTTGGATAATTCGGAGACGTCAAAATATAGTTTATCAGCAATGCCGCAGGCCTGGGCGATATTTTTGATGGCTTGCTTTTGCTCGTCACCCACCAGACCATGAATGGCGGCGGCGTATTCCAGATGTTCACGCACGGACAAATCATGATAGAGAGCGGCGGTTTCGGGTAAATAGCCGATTTGGCTTTGCACTTTCTCGGGATGCTCAACAACATTGATATTATCAATTTCTACTTGACCACTAGTAGGTGGCAAGAATCCGGTGATAATACGCATGGCGGTGGTTTTCCCGGCACCATTTGGACCAAGTAAACCAACTATTTCACCTTGATTGACTTCAAAACTAATACCGTCCAAGGCTTTGGTAATACCGTAGTTTTTGCTTAAATTTTTTATTTTAATCATCATGTTTTTCTTTCTTCACGGATGGAAAACGTTACATAATTTATTTTAGTTAATTTTTGTCGCGGATGCAATTTATTGATAAATAAAATCAGGAATTAGAAATTAGGAATGAGAAATGATAAGATTTAGATTATGAACAATTTAAATATAAATAAGAAAAAAAATTATTTATCCATGATCAACAACGCGGTCGGGTCAGAGATGTTCCGCGAGTTATGGGTGAATGATAATCAGCAAGAGAAAGAGATTTTAAATAGGGGCGAATTAAGCTGCGCGGTCTTTGTGACGGGGGTGTTGAAATTGCATAATTTGATTGATGAACAAAAAGCCACCGTGAAGGCGGCCATTGAGGCTATGCTTAAATATGGCTGGCATGAGGTTGATTTGGTGGATATCCAGGCAGGCGATGTCTTGGTTTGGGAACGTAAACAAATTGGATACAAGCATCCACATATTGGATTCTATGTCGGCGACAAGAAAGCGATTAGTAATAATTGGAAATTGAAAAAAGTGGTGCGTCATGGCTGGGACTATGGCGGCCGACGGAAAATTGTCAAAGTTTTACACTGGGATTTCACTGATTGACAAGATTTTGGGCTTAAGCCACAATTTCGAACGTTGCCTTATAGAGTTTTGAATCTGCCGCGCTACCTTGGCCCATATATTGCGCCATGTTGATGACGGTGTCCACTTTAGTTATATTGTTTTTCTTTAATTCGCTTTTGACTTGTTGCAAATCTCGCTTGGCTTGTTGATAGGCTTCAATACCAGTTATATGTTCAAAGAGCTGATAACCGCCACAGTTATAGCATGGCTCATCTTGTTTCTGGTCGGGAGAGGGCCCATGTGAACAAAAAACGGCTCTGGCCAAAGGATAATTTTTTATATAATCTGTTAAAATTTCCTTAGTTTCGGGCCTGACCATACTATAAGCGCTACCAGGCAAGCCAACTACTTGATATTTTTTAAAACCATAACTTTTAACAATTTTGGTCAATGATTGTTCAATTAAGTTGGGGTCAATGCAGACAAAAATAATACCATCGGGTTGAGAAACCTTCGCGTCAACAGATAAATTATTACCTACTCTGGCGAAATGATATATGGCCGTGCTTTTTCTAAATTTATTTTTTCGATCAATTTTCTTTTCTAATTCTTGATAAAAGTATTCTCGTACTTTGCACCCTTCTTGATCATAGAAAATAAAATTTTCGGCTTGATGGGCGTCAATCGATGCATCGGCGATGCTTTGAGTTATAAAATCGACGAATTCATGATTTGTTGATTGATATAATGTTGGGTCACTAGGTAAAAAGTAGCCATCAATTTTACGGTTATCTGATGGGGATAGATTTTTGATGTTTTTGCAGTTAATTCTGACGTTGCGCAATACTTCCTCGGGATTCATTTGGTGATTGTGGTCTAGAAAACTGATTAGGGCAATGTCAACGGGTTTAGTATTTTTTTCAAAATAAAAATTTTCTTTAGATAAATTGTCCAAACCATTTTCTGGAGCTAATTCTTTTTGTTCAAGCAATGATAATGACATAGTCTAATATGTTAATAAATAAAAAAATAACGCTAAATCTGATTAGTATGATAATGATTATGGATTCTGTTTGTCCTCGAATTTGTTCTTGGTGTCGATGATTTTCTTCAGTAGTTTAAACACCGAATCGTCACTGGAGAGAGCAATAAAGACGGTGTGGAAATGGGAGATATCATGGCCTTTTTTGATGGCTGATATAAATTCTTCCATCAATATTTTTTTGAAATATTTTTTATCTTCGGGCGAACGCAGAAATAATTTTAGATGATTTGGGGCACAGGGACGATTTCGTTTGAAACCATTAATAATATTTTTGCAAACAATCTTTTGAAAATATTGTTTGGTAATTGATAGCATTTCTTCTTTGGCGGATTTTTTTAAATCAGGACAGTTTGAACGTCGGCTTTCCGGTTTGACGAATCGATATTCATGATAATCAAGATCAAATGGCTCATGCTCCGTTTCATTTTCTGGATGCTTTTTTTCCTGGTGATTGATTTTGATCAGTTCTTTCCAATGATGGATATTGGCGGGTGAAGAATCAAAGTGGCGAGATAATTTCATAATATTCAGTTTATAGGTGTTTTCATAATGTTAACCATGTTTATCTAATACAATAATATCGAATATCCGTTATTGTCAAATATAATATCCCCGCTGGCTGGCGGGGATGAAAGGCTGACAAGCCAATAGTTTTGACCGATAATCTACATTTTTTCGAAAGCAATCTCGTTATCCGAGACAATTTTAAGCAAATAGGCTTCGACTGCGATATCGGGAAATTGTTCCATAAATTTAGCTTTGATGCTGTCGAGATGAGTCTTTTGACGAGAGGTGGCTTCTTCACCTTCCACGCCTTCAATCAGACGGTAGCCGCCGCATTTATCGTGACTGATCAAGATGATTTTTTTAGCGTGGTGAAGTTCTAAAGAAGCAGCTTTGATATTATCAAGATAAAGTTGCATGCTTTCGGGACGAGCCAAGCATAAGGGTCCACCAGGATAGGTGTAGGGATCAAATTTTTTTATGCCCAGCTCCTCATCAACGAATTGAATGGTTTGGCGCCAAAATCGAGGGTCAACGCAGAAGACGACAGCCGCCTCGACTTCGTGAAAGTCTTCAAATTGATAGGTTTTCATATTTTTCTCCTTTTCTTATATTTCTCCGCTACCTTAAGTCTGGCTAACTCCCTTTCGATCTGAGCGGAAAGAGCGGTAAATTCAGTCTGGTCGCCAATTTTCTTTTGCTTGAGTTCTTCGGCTTGTTTTTTGGCTGCCAAGGCACGTTCTTCGATAATTTCTTCCACTTTCTCGGCCGCGTCAGCCAGGACAATAACTGATGTCTTGGTAATTTCAGCAAAACCGCCCAGTACTACCATGGGTACTTCTTCATTATCTTTTATAAAGCGTAATTCTCCTGGTGCTAAGGTAGTAATAATTGGGATATGCCCGGGTAAAACAGTAATTTCGCCTTCAGTGGTTTTTAAGGTCACGGCGTCTACCTCCTCGGAAAAGAGGGTGCGTTCGGGAGTAATAATTTGGAAATTAATTTTGGTCATATTAATAAACTAGGTGGAATGAATAATTCATTTTATATAACTTAAACAATTATTTAATTTGCTCAATCCCGCCTTTCATATAAAAATTATTCTCCGGCACACTATCATGTTTTCCTTCCAATATTTCCTTAAAACCTTTAACCGTATCTTTAAGCGAAACATATTCACCGGGCGTGCCGGTAAAGACTTCCGCCACAAAGAAAGGTTGGGAAAGGAATTTTTGCATCTTGCGGGCCCGACCGACTAATAATTTATCATCATCGGACAATTCATCGACACCCAAAATGGCGATAATGTCTTGCAGGTCTTTGTAACGTTGCAATACTCGTTGAACTTCGCGGGCGACTTCGTAGTGTTCCTGGCCAACGATATTAGGGTCAAGAATGGTGGAATTGGAGTCAAGCGGATCAACCGCTGGGTAAATACCCAGTTCAGATAACGCGCGATTGAGTACCACGGTTGAATCCAAGTGGGAGAAAGTGGTGGCTGGGGCCGGATCAGTTAAATCATCCGCCGGTACGTAGACGGCTTGCACGGAGGTGATGGAACCTTGCTGGGTAGAGGTAATTCTTTCTTGTAGGGCACCCATTTCAGTAGCTAAAGTTGGTTGATAGCCGACGGCGGAAGGCATGCGACCCAACAGGGCTGATACTTCACTACCAGCTTGGGTGAAACGGAAAATATTATCGACAAATAACAGCACATCTTGTTTTTGTTCGTCACGGAAATATTCGGCCATGGTGAGAGCTGTCAGGGCCACACGAGCTCTGGCGCCGGGTGGTTCGTTCATTTGGCCAAAAACCAGGGCGGTTTTATCCAGCACGCCGGAATTGGCCATTTCATGATAGAGGTCATTACCTTCGCGAGTACGCTCCCCTACTCCGGCAAACATGGACACGCCACCATGCTCAGTGGCAATATTTCTGATTAATTCAGTGATTACAACAGTCTTGCCCACACCCGCGCCGCCAAATAGACCGACTTTACCACCTTTCAAGAACGGGCAGATGAGATCAATTACTTTAATTCCAGTTTCTAACACTTCCACTTTGGTCGACTGATCAACCAGTTTGGGAGCTGAGCGATGAATGGGTGCTTTTTGTTTGGTGACAACTTCATCTTTGCCATCAATCGCCTGACCCAAAACATTGACCATACGTCCCAATGATTCTTTGCCTACGGGTACACTTATCGGTTGTCCGGTATCTTTAACCTCCGTGCCCCGACGCAGACCATCAGTGGAGCCCATGGCAATGGTGCGAATTTTATGGTCACCCAAGTGGCTGGCGACTTCTAAAACCAACGTGGCTTTGTTGAGTTTAATCTCTAAGGCATGATAGATCTCAGGTAATTTTTCTTCAAAGACACAATCAACTACCGCCCCGATAACTTGAATTACTTTTCCTTTATTGGTCATAATGTGTGGTTTAATAACTATTTAATTAATGAAAAATGAAGAATTAAATCGCGTTCGCGCCAGCCACGATTTCGGCAATTTCTTGCGTGATGGCGGCCTGGCGAGCTTGATTGTAGGCTAGAGTTAATGAATCAATCACGTCAGTGGCGGCAGTGTGAGCGTTTTTCATGGCCATCATGCGGGCGGAGTGTTCGGAAGCATCTGATTCTAACACGGCTTGATAAACTTGTATTTCGAGGATACGCGGCAAGATTTCATCGAGAACGTGGGCGGGTGATGGTTCAAATTTATATTCAATAATTTCATGAGTATCGGCGGGGGTCTGGGAATATGATTTTTTAGTAGATTGTGGTCCAACCACGCCCAGATCTTGATCGGCAGTAGTTTTTAAAGGTAATAATTGTTTAACGACTGGAGTTTGTTTGAGAGATGATTGGAAGTCAGTGTAGACCAACAAAACTTGCTGATATTTTTTGGAGATAAAACCATCCAATAAAATGTGCGCGATGGGTGAAACGGTGGTAATGTTTTGCAATAAATCCGGTTTGGCAAAATCGGCGACAATATTTAAATTCTTTTTCCTGATTTCGGCGGCGATTTGTTTACCAAAAGTGATAAATTCGAATTCGATTTGATTGGCGGAAAGTTTTTGACAGGCGGCAAGAGCAGTTTTGAAAAGATTACTATTGAAGCCTCCACATAAACCTCGATTAGAGGCAATGGTTAGGATAGCTACTTTTTTAACGTTTTTGATTTCTCGCAATAATGGGTGCTTGTGCTGCACCTCACTAGTGGCGATTTTTTGGATAATTTCCCAGGCGATATTGGAATAGTGCCGAGAGATTAAAACTTGATCAACGGCTTTACGCATTTTAGCCGCCGCTACCATTTCCATGGCTTTGGTGATTTTTTGCGTACTTTGGATCGATTTTATTCGACGTTTTATTTCGCGCGTGTTGGACATGGGACAATTATATGTTTATGAATACGTTACCGATATGTTGCCCTAGTTGATGAATTTTCAATTTCTAATTTCTAATTTTCAATGAAGGAAATTAACTTTCAATATAGTCAATACTGGATTTAAAAGCTTCTATCGCTTCTTTGAGATTATTTTCTATCTTTTCATCTAATTCCTTTTTCTCCATGATAGCTTTCACTACTTGTGACGGCTCACTTTCGAGGTAGTCATTGAACTCATTTTGAAATCGTTTAATATTGGACACCGCAATATCGTCGAGATAACCGTTGTTGGCGGCGTAGAGGATAGCAATTTGTTTACCAACCGGCAGGGGGGAATATTGGGGTTGTTTTAGAATTTCGGTTATGCGACGCCCAAGTTCAATGGCTTTTTTAGTATCCTCATCCAGATCAGAACCAAATTGGGCAAAAGCTTCCAACTCACGGAATTGGGCTAGAGATAATTTGAGTTTGCCGGCTACTTTTTTCATGGCTTTAATCTGAGCGGCGGAACCAACTCGGGAGACGGAAAGGCCAATATTTAAAGCTGGCCGTACCCCTTTATAAAAAAGATCTGATTCCAGGAATATTTGACCGTCGGTAATGGAGATTACGTTGGTGGGGATATAGGCCGAGATATCGCCGGCTTGGGTCTCAATGATTGGTAAGGCCGTGAGTGAACCACCGCCAAAATTTTTATCCAATTTGGCAGCTCTTTCTAACAAACGAGAGTGCAGATAAAAAACGTCACCCGGATAGGCTTCACGACCGGGCGGACGACGTAGCAGTAGAGAGATTTGACGGTAAGCAACGGCATGTTTAGATAGGTCATCATAGACTACGAGTACATCTTTGCCTCGATCCATGAAATATTCACCAATCGCGCAGCCGGTATAGGGAGCGATGTAGTTCAAAGCGGCCGAGTCGGAAGCGCCACCCAAAACAACAATGGTGTAATCCATGGCGCCATGTTGATTTAATTTATCAATAATTTGAGCGATTTTTGATTTTTTCTGGCCGATAGCCACATAGATACAGATCATATCTTGGCCTTTTTGATTGATGATGGTATCAATGGCCAGAGCAGTTTTACCGGTTTGGCGATCGCCAATGATTAACTCGCGTTGGCCACGACCAATCGGAATAATGCCGTCAATAGCCACGATACCGGTTTGCACCGGCTCTTTAACTTCTTGCCGGGTAATAACACCGGGGGCGATTTTTTCAATTGGATAATAAGTATCAGTTTTAATTTCGCTTTTGCCATCCAGTACTTGTCCTAAAGGATTGACTACCCTGCCAATCAGACTATTATCCACCGGTACTGATAAAATTCGGCCGGTGCTTTTAACTTCATCACCTTCTTTGATGTTTTCATATTCACCCATAATAATGGCGCCAACAGTGTCTTCGTTAAGATTGAGCGCGACACCGAATTCGCCGTTGGAAAATTGGACAATTTCCTGCGACATCACGTCGTTTAGCCCATCAATTAAAGCAATACCGTCACCAATTTGAATAATCCGGCCAACTTTTTCGATGGCTGGTTCATTATCAATTTTGGATAATTCTTTTTTTAACTGGGAAATAATCGTGTTTTTGTCGAATTTTGTGGTCATGATGAATAATAATTACTAATGACTAATGACTAATGACTAATTATTAACGCTGGTGACTAATAAATAGTTATCAGGCAATATTCTTTTGAATGATTTTAATTATTTCCTCAATATATTCGGGCAAAATATGGGTCCTAGCTGGCTTAAGTTGTTTGGCTTTATGCAATCGGCTTTTAATGGATAAGTCAATTTTTAAGTTATCAATAACCATGATAGCGCCGCCAATTAAGTCGTCTTGCAAAGAATTAATTAGGCGATATTCTCGGCCAGTTTGGAGAGACAATTTCTGAGACAATTCATCTAGGCCACCGAGAGGCACTTGGGTAATTATTTTGATTTCACCTGACTTATTTTGTTGATCAATAATTTCAGTAAATTCGGCCATAATTTGTTTTGACAATGATTGGTCGCCATGTTTCTTAATAATTTGCCCAAATTTAGCCATGACTGACTGACTCTTTCTGGGAGTCAACCCGGTAATTGATTCAGTTAGAGCCGCAGCGTATTGTTGGGGAGAGATTTTCACTTATTTTTGATAATAGATTTGATTGACTTACTAATCAGTTTTTTATCTTCTTCGTTAGTAATTTTTTGATCTAGAACCTTTTCCGTGACAGAAATGACAATATCAACCAGTTCAGCCAGGACTTCATTTTTAATTTCGGCAGCCGCTTGATTGGATTCAAGGGCGGCTTTGGCGATGATTTGTTCGGCTTCGGCTTTGGCCACCTGGATAATTTTTTCCCTGGCTTCGGCGCCCGTAGTTTGAGATTCTTTGATAATATGAGAGGCTTCGACTTTGGCGGTTTTAAGTTTTTCTTCTCGTTCTTTAGCTACTTTGAGCAACTCCTCTTCAATTTTATGGCTATCTTCGATACTTTTTTTAACTTTTTGTTCGCGTTCGCGCAAAGTTTTTAGAATAGGTTTATATAGAAAATAATTTAGAATGACCAATAAGACAGTAAAATTTAATATTTGGGCGGTCAAAAGACGCCAGTCTATACCTAATTTAGTGATTAAATCCATGGCTTGAAGTGAAAGTTGATAAAGTTTGTGAAGTTCATAAAAATTTTATGAACTTTCAAACCCTAAGAACCAGATTATCATTTATACAAATTTGATAATCAAAGCAATAACCAAGGCGTAAATAGCAATCGCTTCGGCAAAAGCCACCGCCAAAATCATGGCTGATTGAATTTTGGGCGCCGCTTCCGGGTTGCGACCAATGGCTTCCATAGCTTTGGAGGCCATTTTACCAATCGCGAAGGCGGGCATCATGCCACCAATGGCGATAGTAGCGGCCGTAGCAATGATTTTGACTGTTTCCAATTCCATAAATAACTCCACTTTATTAATGACTAATTACTAATGACTAATGATGCGCTGTCGTCGCGCTTTTAATAAACACTAGCGTCAGCATGGAAAAAACCAGCGCCTGAATGAAGCCGACAAATATTTCCAGAAAAAGAAAAGGTAAAGGGATTATATAGGGTACAAGGAAGCCGACAACCAAAAGCAAGACTTCGCCGGCAAAGATGTTGCCAAAAAGACGAAAGGAAAAAGAAATAATCTTGGCAAATTCGGAGACGATCTCCAGTAAACCCACAAAAGTACCGATAATATATGGCTGTTTGAATGGATTAACCAGAAATTTGCCCGCGTATTCACTAAAACCTAGTTTAACAGTGCCAAATATTTGCACGGCTAGCATGGCCGAGATCGCCAAGGCCAGAGTCACATTCATGTCAGCGGAAGATGAACGGATAAAGGGAATTAGGACGGTTTCTCCATGATGTTCCCCCCAAATGCCAATGCTGCCCAGGCCAGGCACAATTTCAATCCAGTTGGAAAGAATAACAAAAAGGAAGATGGTAAAAACCACCGGGAAAAATTGATAAGCCAACTGGCGGTCTTGCAAGACAGATTCAATAAAATCCAGCGCGCCTTCAAATATCGATTCAATTATATTCTGGATACCTGATGGGACCGGTTTAATAAAAAAATTAAAAATGACACTAAAAATAATCAGCGAAACGGAAATAACCAGGGACACTATCAAGGTATTGGTAATTGGTAGACTTCCCAGGTGCACAATTGGCTCAGCCGATAGTGAGATGACTGGTTCCATTGATAATCAGGTGAATAAATAAACGATTATGTTCCGATATAAACCAATTGTTTATACGGAAACATAATTATTTATTTTATTTTACATGAATATGTCACACATGGGCAATGGGATATCTGGAGATATTATTTATCTTTTTTATCACTATTCTTATCTTTTGAAGAGGTAATTTCTAAATTGGAGTAGATCTTTATAACTTTCCTATACACATAGTAGCAGGAAATACCAAAGGCAATAAAGAGACCAATCAAAAGGAATATGGGGCTGGTCTGGTATATTTTATCCAGGTAACGACCGACCAAGGCCAATATCACCAGGGGCAAAGCGATCATGTAGCCAAGGTTGAGAGCTAACTGAAGTGGCTGAAAGACAGATTCTGACTTAGAATTAGGTTTTTCGGCCATGTTTTTTGGGCCAGATTTTTAAAAAAATGAGCTAATTAGATTATATGTTAGCATGGTTGAAAATATGTTTCAATCCAAGAGCAATATATTAAAATATTAATATATACAACAAAATGTCAGATATATTGATTTGTGGCAGAATTATTGTTGCTTTTTTAATAAGATAATGATACAATATGTTGAAATAAAATAATTTAATAAAAAAGAGACAAAATGGAACCAAAAACTAAAAAGGGATTGGATTTAAAGAACTTGATTGAGGGAGATTTGTTTGAATTGGCAGGTTTGGAAAATTTACCAGAAGGCAAGAAAGAAGAAATGATTTCGAAAATGATGGAATCAGTAAGAGACAGGGTGATGGTTAGAATCGTAGAAGAATTGGGCCAAGAAAATGAGGCTGAATTTTTTTCTTTATTAGACGAGAATAATGATGATGAGATTAGAGAATATTTAGATTCATATGGAATAAAACTAGATATGTTGGTAACAGAAGAAGCTTTAGTATATAAAAAAGAATTACTTGACTTAATACAACAAGGGTAAAAAATGATGTCAAGACCAAGTTATGGTCCTAGTTATGGACCAGAGCACAGACCAAGTTACGGACCAGCCTATGGACCGGACCGTCCACCAGATACATTAGAGCAAAGAGCTCTCGATGCGATAAATAATTTGGCTCAACGAGATCATCAAAGATCCATAGATAGATATGGTTCTGGTTTATTTAGTCGTGCCAAGGCGTGGTTGAATCGCGAAGGCGAACGAAGAACAGCCCAAACTCTTGATGAGGCTGGTCGTTATGATACTACTCGTTGGCGAAAGTGGTTAAAAATTGGCATTAAAACAATTGGTGGTTTTGGTGTTTTTGCTGGTTTAACTTTTGGCGGGGGGATAGGAACAATTTTAACCCCATCACTATCAATGGCTGGTTTGAGAGAAGGTTTCGATGGTTTAATGGAGGCAGCAGAACAATTACATTGGGGGCGAAATAGGGCTCAGTTGGAATGGCGGGTACAAACTGAATTAACAACTATAGCTGATGAGTTAAAGACGGCCGCGAGAAGTCGTAATTATAACCAATTTCAACAAGCACTTAATCGCTTACACAGTAAGGAAACCGAGGTAATCGAGACTCAGAATAGAAATATGACTAGTGAGCGGCGCTGGAAATTAGGCCGGACCATTGGTTCAACTGCGGCTACTTTGGGAGTTGGGTTACTGGGCGGAGTATCTTTGGGTATTCAAGATTATGACAAGGGGCTAACCCCAATTACTGAAAAACATCCTCTCGGATTTTTAGATCATCATCATAAAGTTATTTGGAAAGCAACTGGTGCGGAATTTGTTTATAATCCTGGCGAGGCTAGCCACGCCATACAGACAGCCGATAAAGTGGCTAGGGCATTTGGTCCGGCCGCTGGTAACCTTACTGTCTTACAAAATGCTATATATGGTAACACACATGTATTGGGTAGCGGGCTTGGTTTCTTTGAAAAAGTTGGTCTAGGTTCTGCTCTTGCCTATTTAACTGGTAGAGCCGTGGATTCAATGTGGCCAACAAAAAAGGGTGACGCGTGGACTCCAATTAGAACAGGACCGGGATATGGACCTGGTTATGGACCAGGATATGGGCCAGATCGAGGAAGGCCTTATGGGCCGGACGCTAGCCCGAGTGCAAAGATCGAAAAAGTAAAAGAATTCACCGATGCCAATGAAAGGATAAAAGAGGAAAGAATACAACTGAAGAGATATTTTAAAGATTTAGAGACAACTGACAAAGCATATATTGATGAGATTAAAAAATATACCGAGAGTCTGCCTGCAATGGATGAAAATTGTAAAGTGGTTGTATGCCTGCCCATTTACGCTAAAGAAAAACCGGAAACATATAAAAAAACCTTGGAAAAATACATTAATCAAAAATATGGTGGCGGATACATTGCCGCCGAAAATTTCGAGATTAATGTTTTTGTAAATGCTTATGGCGATACAGACAAAAATATTGAGAAATCTGTGAAGGAGTTAGATAATTTTCAAAAGCAGTATCCAGGTGTAAAAATCAATGTCATTAGTAAGGAGTTTGGTAGTAAACAAAATATGGGTCTTCTCAGAAAGATGATTACTGATGTTACATTAATGAGAAGTCTGGCGCGAAAAAAACAAAGACATGACTTAATAGTAGCTAGTGCAGATGCAGATTTACAGGATATTGATGAAAGATTTTTTGAAAAAGTTATCAATAATTACGAGAAAAATCGAGATACCAAAATGTTGATTTCAAAAATGGATTATATTTCTGATGAAATTAAGAAGTATCCATATCTAGTTGCAGCAAGGAGATTATGGCAGTACGTTGATATTATTGCTAAAAGGGATAAATACTTTGCCTATTTACCTAAAGCAGGTGGTCCGAATACTACATTGACCGCTGAAGGTTATGCCAAGGCCAATGGTTACAATGCCAGAGATGAAATAGCTGAGGATATTCGGCTTTCATATGCTGTAGAGAATGCATATCGTGGGAACGAAGCCGTAAAATTTGACAATACCATCAAAGTCACAACAAATAATCGTCGAGATATATATGCGGCTGAAAATGGCATACCGCTTGCTCGACAATATGATAGTTGGTATGTGGAAGATATAATGTCGCAAAAGCAAACACCAGAGAAGATCAAGGATCTAAAAGTTGGCTCACCAGAGTTTAAAGACAAATTAGAACAAGAAGCAACGGCATTATTTAATGTATACATGTCACAAAGATTTTGGCGTCTATATGATCAACATCCTAAGGTTATACGACGTCGGGAGTCAGGGGTCGGATATGAAGATGATTTAGTGACTGAGTTATTAACCGAAGATAGGGATATCGGGAAACAAACTATTGAGGACACGAAAGCTGTTTTAAGCCGGGCGTTGGGATTGTGGGGAGTAAAATATGACATTAATTATGTTGCCGGTGATTTAGAGAAAAATGCTTATGGGGAACGAATGTTTAAAACTAATCCACCTCAAAGTAAAATTACTTTTACTGATATGTCTAGATTAGAGAAAGGTTTATTAAATATTAAATGAAGATATTTCTAATAAAATAATTAAATATAATGAACATCGAAACAAAAACAAATATTGATAATCATTCTGAAGCAGTTAAAATGCTGAAAAAAGAGAACTATAAAGAAGCAGAAAAATTAATAGAAAGAGCATTACATTACAATCCAGATGATCCTTGGATAATGAACGATATGGCATCTATATATCTTAAAAGATCTAGATATGAGGAAGCAAAAAAACTTCAGGGATCAGCAGAGAAAATGATGCCTGATAATCCATATGTAAAAATTGGTATGGGCGATATATTGGCCAGAATGGGTCAATATGATCAAGCAAAACAATATTATGATGCAGCTAGAGAGCTGAATCATAATTTATCAGAATTGCAGTTTCTTGATGAACAATCCAATCATTATAAGGATCAGGGTACAAAATATTTAAAAGAGGGAAAATTGCAAAAAGCTCTTGATGATCTTGATAAAACATTAGTAATTGATCCAAATATGATGTGGGCTGAGTATGATAAGGGTCACGCCTTTATGCAGCTGGGTGATACTAAGAATGCATTAAAATCTGCTCAAAGATGTAAAAATCTTGAACCAAATAATACCTGGGTTAGAACTTTTTTGGGCAAGGCTTTGATAATGAATGGAAAGATGACTGAAGCTAGAGAAGAATTAGAGGCTGCAATGAATATTGATGCCAACAATAAAGAAGCAAAAGATTTATTTGGATCTTTAATAGAAGAAAAAAATAATTCGGATTCTACTTTTAATTTGGTTGAGCATAAATCAATGTCGAGTGGAAGGGCAAGCCGGGAAGATCTGAATGAGGGGCCAATTTTCCCGTTTTCGTATGAAGTAGAAGAGATAAATAGAGATTTTAAAAAGACGTTTGAGATATTAGGTAGAGAGAATTGTGAATGGGATGATGTTTCTTTTGAATTACCTAAACTTAAAGTGCTGTTAGGCTCAGAAAAATTTTCTGCAATAAACATCAATGAAAAAATATTTTATTCTTTTGAAGATACGTTGGGGTGGAGGAAGGAAGGGGAACCAGGTAATTACTTATATAGCTTGGCCAGTTTAAAACAGGTATTTCCTGATAAGTTTTCTAAATCTAAATTGATAAGAAAATCTATCGAAGATCTAGATTGGCAAAGATATAAAAGAGATATTGAGGACTGGAAAAGGCGGGAAAAATATGATTTTCTTGTCGGCGACTTAAGAGATTTAAAAACAGTATCAGAGGATAAATTTAAAGAATATGCTTCTGTTATTACCGACAAAGATTGGGTAGAAATTATTAAAACATTGCATGGTTTTAAAAAGACTGCTGAAGATTATGACAGATACATAGAGAGAAATGATCAATTACGGAATATGGGTTATAATGTTTTGCCAACTGATCACGGTAAATGGCATCTATTAGCTAATTATTGTGCAAATCTTATAACAGTATTTCCTGACAAATTTGACCCAGCTGATTATCTCAATCGCTCCGATTGGTCTAAAATGGCAAAGCAGTATGGGCTAGAATATAATTATGAAGTGGAAAAGTTTTATCATGAGAATCATGCGGCATCATTAATCTTGGCGCGCGATATGAAAATTATTTCGGATGTTCAAAGATGATGTTAAATATTTTAAGTAAAATGCGTAAGAACTTAATCTTGGAAATATGAATATTGAAAATAATGAGACAAAGGAAAATAAAAAATTACCAGATAATATTGAAAAGTTAATACGAGAAAGACGGAAGACTGCCGACCAAATGACTTTGGAGGGTAAATCAGTAAAAGAAATTTTGGAAAAGCTTGGTAATAACTATGACGAGTTGGATAAATACTATGAAAAGGAAACTGGATCGAAATTAGCCGAAGATCCATATCAATCTTTTGAGACCAATGTCGAAATAAAAAATACTACTATAAGTATTGTTATTCCTGCATATAACAATGGTGAAAGATTACAAAAATGTTTATCATCTATCGAAGCGAGCACGTTTAATAACAAATATAACGATAGATTGGAAGTTGTTGTAGTTGATGATGGATCAACAAGGGGCGAGAGTCATATATCTGATGCAGTGCAAGAATTATTTGATAAGGGCTTAGTTAAAAATTTAAATATTAAAGTGTGCCGCCAAGAAAATGGTGGTCCAATAAAAGCCAGATATACTGGTGTTAATATGGCCAAGAATAGCCATATTATTTTTCATGATCCAGATGTGGTGCTTAATCCAAATAGTATTGAGGAATATGCTAAGAGGTTTGAGAAGCTTGATAATATTATTATGTTTGGCGCACGCGGCCATATTGAAATGGATGATCCAAAAATTTCTTTGGAGAATTTGAAGGGTAATTTACCTAATTTACCGTATGATTTAGAACAAGATGGTAGATGGTGTTATGATCATTTATCTGATTATGATTATTTGAAAAGATTTGGCCAAACTAAAGATATATGGATTGATCATGGGGAATGGGGTCCTTATAGCTTTTTCTGGGGATTAAATATTGCTGCCAAAAAAGAAGATTTGATCAAGATTGGGGTGGGATATGACGAAAGAATCAAGGGCTGGGGAGCTGAAGATGATATTTTGGCTGCGCAACTTTTGAGCTTGGGAAACTACATTGTTCCATGTCCTTCAGCTTTTTGTCATCACATTAGCCACGAAACAAGAATAGACGAGAAAAAAAGACAGAAAAACGTGGAAACATTGCATAGTAATCTTAATAGTACACGAAAACATAGAACCATCATTGATATGTCGCAAGTTGAGACAAAAATAGATGCTCATTCTTGGAAAGTTGGCCTTGAGGTAAGACCCACTATACAGCCCGGTAATCATGCTAAAGCAATTAAAATGTTGAAATCGAGTTTTTATGCAGTCGCCGAAAAATATATTATGAAAGCGCGTCAAGAGAATCCAGGCGAACCATGGTTGTTGGCTGATTCAGCAACAATTTTACTAAAAACGATGAAATATGATGATGCATTGGAATTCCAAAAAGCGGCTTTGCACCAAATTCCGAATAATCCATATGTGAAAATTACTATGGCTGAGATATTAACTCGTATCGGTGATTATGATGAGGCGATGAAATACTACCGAGATGTAAATAGCAATAATCCTAATTTAGACGAGGTAAAATTTCTCAAATCAGATGTTAATCGATATAAAGATGAAGGTTCTCAATATTTGAAAGAGGGTAAATCAAGATTAGCTTTAGAATTTTTGGATAAAGCAATAATAATTGATCCAAATATGATGTGGGCTGAGTACGATAAGGGTCACGCCTTTATGCAGCTTGGTGATACTAAGAATACTTTAAAATCTGCTCAAAGATGTAAAAATCTTGAACCAAATAATACCTGGGTTAGAACTTTTTTGGGACGAGTTTTAATAGAGAACGGCAGGAATGATGAAGCGAAAAAAGAGCTCAATGAGGCACTAAAAATGGATGATAATAATAGCGAAGCAAGGGAGTTACTAAAAAAAATATAGAATAAGAATACTCATATAAAAGAAAGAAACAACTGATATAGTTGTTTCTTTCTTATTGACTTATTGAACAATATATGATATGGTTTAGTCTAATTTGTGATCTAAATATATTTATAATAATTAAGAATAAATAAAAATGAACAATCAAGAACAATTTATTAATGAACTTATTGCTGACTTGGGGTTTTCCAATTTACCCGATGAGCAAAAGAATGAGCTCAAACAAAGTTTAACAGAGAGGATCGAACAGAAATTATTTCATGATGTGATGAATAATCTAAATGAAGAACAGCAAAAGATGGTAGCGGAAAAAATTGAGAACAAGGTAGACATGATGGATATTCTTAACTATATTGCTGAAGTAATGCCAGATTTTGTCAATGTTTTGCAGGCGAGTATGACAGATAGTAAAAAAGAAATTATGGCCGACATGCAAAGAATTGATGGCGCCATTGAAGATCAGACAAAATAATAATTGATTTAAAACATGCAGAAAGGAGGGTTTTGGAAACGAAATCCTTTACTTTTTATGCTTTAATGTTATAGTTTTATTAGAAATTTATTTATCCCTCATAAATTGTATAGTTTAATTTTGGAGATTAGTTATGAGCACACTCATAATTGAAAAAGATGTCACTAACACTAGAGGAATCAGTGCAGCTAGCGAAAGAAAAGAGAAATATAGCGAGCGAATGTCGTTTGACACTGCTGATAAAAAATTAAAAGACAGAATTAGTACCATCTTAGATGAGAATGGGGTAAATACCCCAGCCAATGAGGAAAGAGTATTTAATGAGTGTAAATACTTACGAAGCGAGCTAATGAACGAGATGGCTTCGACCGTTATCAAGCATGATAGTGATAAACGATATAAAAAAGGTGAAATAATTGGTCTTCTGGGTAGGGTTCGAAATGGCGTAAGAAATCTTTGGGATAAAATTGCTTTCAAATTGGGTAAACATGATGAACTAAAAGAAAGGTCCTTGGCCGAGCTTGAGAACAAAGATAAAATCGCAGTCGATGATGGCAAGATTGCTCGTATGGTTGGGCGAATTTTGGCTGAGAAGAATGAAGGACGAGATATTAAATATAATGATCCGAGACTAGAAGCATTGGTAACGGTGAATAAAGAAACGTCTGAATTATATAAAAATGCAGTTACTTGGCCGAATAAAATAGAATCTATCCGAGTCAGACAAATAGCCCAAGGATTATTGGCTCTTGGTTCAGTTGTGTCCATATATACTCTCAGAAAAGCTGGCTATCTAGTTGGTCTAGGTGGTGTTTTAGTTGGTATGAGTGCGGGAGCTCTTAACGCGCAAATTCAGGCGAAGCAATTTGAAGTAAAACAGTGGGATCGACGTTTTGAAGCTCAAATGGATTTTGGGCCTGATGTTGCGGGCAATGATCTACGAGCAAAATTAGAAAATTATCTAAAAAGTAATAATTATTCGACAGAAGAAAAGAAAAGAAAGTTGGCGACATTGGGTGCTACTATCCATAATGTACTAACAAATAAAGAGTTTATTAAACGTAAATGGGGCTTGGTGGCAAACAAGCAGGTTGATCTGGATTACATGGTAGAATTGCAGAGTCACGTCGATAACTTCGGTAAAAAAATAGATACTAATTATCGATCTTTTGTTGACAACGAAGCAGTTAAAAACACCGGAAGCAAGGCGACGTGGGATCATTTAAAAACTATGGGGAAAAGCGCTGCTATTGGTGGATTTATTGGTGGCATGTTTGAGTTGGCAGCTAGTCACCATATGGCCTCAGCTAATGATGTAAATGATAACACTCCCGTTGTTGATTCTTCAAAGCGTTTAGCTCACAACGTGATTCATTCACCTCATAATCAAGGGTTTTTCGTCTCCAATGTTGATCAGAGTAATGATTTGTCCGGAACTTTTGGTAATGGCCATGGTATAGGAATGGGGGTACCGGATAATCTAGAGCATGGCTTTGGAGCTCCAGTTGATCCGAATAATCATCAAGATGCAGCTGATTGGTGGAGCAAATTAGATAAATCAGAATATTCGAATAAATTTAGTGCTGACGACGACAGTTTGTTTGCAGATTATAAACAATCTAAATTTGATTTAGATAACAATAATCATTATTTCAGTGATAACTACAAGTTTGATGACGCTGACAAATATGCGGAATTAACCAAAAATCATGACGCAAATGTTGTTGACCATAATGATCTACGGCATCACGATATGGCACCGGATTCAAAAAGTGTAGCAAGTCATGATTATGGCGTTAAGGATACTTCCGCCGAGACACTACAAGCCTACAAAGATGAGTTGGCAAAAATCCAACAAGAGATCCCATTACATCCGGAAATCATTAAGGCGTGGCAAGATAATCCCCACACTTTTCATCTGGAAGGACAAAATATACAAGTATTTTATAAACAGTGTCTTGATAAGGGCTTGGATCGCAATTGTTTATTTGATGCCAGTAAACCAGAAAACTGGGCTCGCATTCAGCATGTGGCTAATATTTTGAAAAATCAGGATGATATTTCTCATCTTGAACAATTTACCAAAGAAGTGATTAATAAATCTGCTGATGCAACTCATTTTGATTATGACAATACGTTCAGTGGCGAATATAGTTCATTAAAACAACCGAGTCTAACCGGTATTTCAAAATCTGATTTAGCTAAAGTAGTAAAATTCGCTCAATCAGAAGACATAAGCAAGATGAAAGCTGCCATGATGGCACTTGATCATCATAATGTTAATCTCGATGAAGCACTGCATCATGCCGGCCTCGACCAGGACTCTATTGACCGTCTGAAAGATTCATACGGATTGACAGATACCGATGGTAAGTTAATCCCCGATGTGGAAAGAAGAGTTGATATTGCAAAAGAGTTGGCGGCAAAAGCACAATCGACAATTCCAGCCAGATCACCAGCACCGGAAAGTTGGTGGGGGTGGTTGTGGAATCCGGATAAACCGATTGGCGATAATGCTCCCTTGACGAATTATGTAAATTATAATGAGGTGGTAAATACAGGTTTAAAAGTTGGTGGTGGGTTATTGGCTGGTAGATATGTTGTTATTCCAGTAATTGGTGGCGCGATTGGATTGGGCGGCAGAGCTATTGGTGGAATCAGAAATTGGTGGAATCGAAGACGACAGCCAGCTGGCGCGCCTCCTGTTAATCTAGGCGGCGCCTACGGACCGGCTGGTGCTCCGCCCGTAAATCCAGGTGGCGCCCCTCCAGTTAACCCCGGCGGTGCTCCCCCAGTGAATCCCGGACCATAATACATTTAAAATTAATTTTCTTGAGGGAATTGATTTCCCTCCTTGGAAAGAAACTTTTAATAGAATAAGATTTGTTTCTGGCTGAGGTGGGAAATTATTTTTCCTAAATAAAAAGAAAGGGGGCGATCGTATGTCGGACGACATTATCGTCCTGAAGACGATCGACTACCAGCTGAAAAGAATCTACAAGGGGTTCGAGAAATCGATAACCCATAGCCACAGTGAAACTGTTAAAGAATTTATGTCCGAGGAAGCAGTTATCGCTTTCAAAGACATTAATATCGATAATAGTTTGGCCAAGAAGTTAAGGCCGCTTTTTGATGATTTCTTCAAATCTTGTCCCGACAGTCGCAAGAAAGTCGGGGAAAAGATAGCGAAGAGTATTATTAAAAAAGATGGCCTAATAAAAAAAGTCACCAATAGGGTGGCTAGTCTGGTCGGGGTTACATGCCCCCACTGTGGTAAAAGTTTTTAATTTTTTAGCTGGTTTTTTTAAGCCAGGTACAAAAAGTACCTGGCTTTTTTCTTGTTTAATTATGGCGGGGGCTTGCTCAATAGATATGATATTCGATATAATGTAGGTATTCGATTTAGATATTAAATAATAAAAGGATTTTCTTTTGGGTAAAAGACGTTTTGGGGGTAGAAGGCCGAGTTTTCAGCCGAAGATCAAGGTGAGGATCAATGAGAGGATTACCATGCCGGAAGTTTTTCTGGTGGATGAGGATGGTCCGATTGGTAAGGTGAGTCGGGAAGAAGCCTTGCAGAGAGCGAGAGCGGCGGAATTGGATCTGGTAGAGGTGGCGCCGAAGGAACGGCCACCGGTGTGCAAGATTATGGATTTTGGGAAATATAAGTATGAGATGGAAAAACAGCAACGCAAACAGCGGGCAAGGAATAAGGGGCAGGATTTGAAGGAAATCAGGTTATCGCTCAATATTAGTGAAAATGATTTATTAATAAAGATAAGAAAGACAAAAGAGTTTTTGGAGAAAAAGCATAAGGTCAAGATAACGCTGCGCTTGAAGGGGCGGGAAGTGGTGCAATATGACGCGGCCAAAGAGATGATGGATACCTATTATAATCGTCTGGATGGCATGGCCAAGGTGGAAACTCCCGCCAAAAAACTGGGGCGGCAATGGCAGATGGTGATTTTGCCCGATCCCGATTGGAGTAAGAAAACAGCCACTCAGGTAAAGAACGTGGAAAATTAGGAATAATTTTTTTGACATAAGTAAATAATCAAGTATAATATAACTTGTACGAATTGCTATAAATAATGAAGAAAAATGCCTAAATTAAAGACACATCGCGGATATAAAAAAAGATTAACCAAGACAGCCTCGGGTAAATTAAAGCGTAAACACGCTGGTGAGACGCACTTTTTGGAGAAGAGAACACAAAAGCGAAAAAGAAAATTAGACGTGCCAGAATTGGTACATGCCGCCGATCTAAAAAGAATTAAGAGAATGGTGCCTTATCTTTAAAATGAATAATTAATAATCAATTTGGAAGAAAATTGATGATTATATAAATTATTCATTATTCGTTATTTATTATTCATTATTCATTATCAATGACCAGAATAAAACGTGGGACAGTTACCAAACGCAAGCATAAGAAGCTGATGAAGTTGACCAAGGGTTATCAAGGGCCAAAGCAAGTTAAAAGACGCCGCGAAGCTTTCTTGAAGGCGGGCGTGCACGCGTATAAAGGCAGAAAGATTAAAAAGCGAGATATTCGCAGTTTGTGGATATTGAGGATTGGCGCGGCCAGTCGGCTGCATGGGTTGAGTTATAATCGTTTTATCAGTGGGCTGAAGAAGAAGAATGTTGAATTGGATCGAAAAATAATGGCTCATTTGGCCGTAGCTGAACCTAAAGTATTTGAGGAATTGGTCAAAACTGCTCAGGCTGGACTGGGAAGTAAAAAAGAGTAAGAGAATAAGTATTAAATAATTGAATAAGACGAGGATATGGCTCGTCTTATTTTATTTGATTAACAATATTTTGAACGAAATTATTAAAGATACATTAAAATAATATTAGAGAGAATTAATATATGGGCGAAATACATGATTATCCACTATTTATGCTTGTTTTAGCAATACAGTCAGAGGCTTGACTTGAGGGTATGACTGGGCTAGAATTTAGGATGTAGTTAAAGGTGATAGGCCTTTCTTTTTTTAAGAAAGGGGGTATTTTTTTCAGCTAAAACAGTAAAGATTTATTATTTAAAACAAAGTAAATGAACGAAAACAACAAATACATTCTGACCAAAGACGGACTGGCAGAAATCAAAACAGAATTGGCCCGTTTGTATGACGAACGGAAGGTCATTGCAGCCCAGATCAAGGAAGCACGAAGTTATGGCGATATTTCAGAAAATTCAGAATATTCTGACGCCAAAGAAAGGCAGGGCTTGCTGGAGGGTCGGATAATGGAATTAGAAGATATCGTGCGTAACCATGTGATTAGCGACAACAAATGCGGACGTAACAATGTCTGCGTGGGGTCAAAAGTAAAAATTAATCGCAGTGGCAAGGAATTCGAATATATGCTGGTTGGTGCTACCCAAGCCAATCCTGATCAAGGCAAAATATCCGTCGAATCGCCAGTGGGCAAGGCTTTGCTTGACCGCGCAGTCGGTGACGAAGTGGAAATCCAAGCGCCTGGCGGAAAGGTTAAAATGCGGATAATGACAATTGCTTAATTTATTATTTTGTATCAAGCTAAGATCCTCGGCTTTGTAATTGTGCTGGGGATTTTTTATAATGTTAATATAATTACGAATGGCGAATTTAAAAAATATTTTTAATAATTCGTAATTTGTAATTAGCAATTTTTTTAAGGAGTTTATTTATGTCGGCAGATAATTTTATACATAAGAGCGTACAAGAGGTGCGGGAAGAGAAACTGGCCAAGATAAAAGAAACAGGAGTGGCGCCTTACCTCGATCGAGGGGAGCGGACTGACTCGATTGGTAATATTTTGACTGATTTTGAAAAATGGACCGGAAAAGAACTGGTCTTGTGCGGGCGGATTATGGCGATTCGCGGCCATGGCAAAGCATCTTTCGCTGATCTGAAAGATGATTTGGCCGAGATACAATTACATTTTAAAGCCGATACAGTGGGAGAAAATGAATATGCCTTCTTTTCTGATTTGATTGATATCGCTGATTTTGTCCAAGTTAAAGGCCAGGCTTTTGTCACTAAACGGGGGGAAAAATCGATTGAAGTCTTTGAATACAAATTATTATCTAAATCATTGAGCCCCCTGCCGGAAAAATGGAGTGGTTTACAAGATATTGAGAAGAAGCATCGTTATCGTTATCTGGATTTATTGATGGACGATGGTTTGAGAGAACGATTCCGCCGGCGGGCTAAAATTGTTAGGGCGATGCGGGAATTTATGGACAAGAATGGCTTCTTGGAGGTTGAGACTCCAACCTTGCAAAACACGACTGGTGGAGCATTGGCTAAGCCGTTTTTGACGCACTACAATGCTTTTGATGTCGATGTTAAATTACGCATATCGTTGGAAATACCCTTAAAAACATTGATTGTAGCGGGTTACGAGAGAGTATATGAAATTGGCCGGGTTTATCGGAATGAAGGCCGCGATCCATCACATTTGCAAGAATACACGCTATTTGAGTTTTACCAGGCTTACGCCAATTATGAAGATTTGATGATATTGACGGAAGAACTGATGAAAACAACTATGACCAAGGTAATGGGTAATTTAATCGTCAAAGTCGGGGAGCAACAGATTGATCTAACGCCACCTTATCCGCGCCGAAATATTTATGAATTAATTAAAGAATATTCCGGGCATGATCTTTCCAATCACAAAACGGCTGATGACTTACGTTCTTTTATTCATCAAGCTAGAATCGAAATTGACGGAGATATCAACACGCTTGAATATGGCAAGTTGATCGATGAAATATATAAAAAGATAGCTCGCCCTCATATTGTCAATCCGGTATTTCTGGTTGATCATCCGATTGAATTATCGCCATTGGCTCGAAAAAAAGATGGTGATCCATCGCGGGTAGATCGTTTTCAGTTGGTAATTAATGGCTGGGAGATGTGCAATGCCTATTCGGAGTTGATTGATCCGATTGATCAAGAAGAAAGATTTAAACTACAAGCTCTGAATAAAGCCCAAGGCGATGAGGAAGCCCATGATTTTGATCAGGATTATATTGAAGCTATGCGACACGGCATGCCGCCGATTGCCGGCTGGGGAATGGGGATTGATCGTTTTATGTCTTTGGTGACCGGAATTGACAATATTCGGGAATTAATTCTCTTCCCATTTGTTAAACCCAAGGCCAAAGAGGAAGTAGAACATATTATTGTCGACAAAGTTGATGCTTCGCCTCGCCCACTTAGAAAAAGTAAAGAGCTGATCGATGATTTACCTCTGGATGAAATGGGAAGTCGATTGACTGTTGATCTGATGGACGATGAGGAGCTGGATAAATTAAATGTGGAGACAATGGGTATTAGTCGCGATGAAGCATTAAAATTGATGCGAGAAAATTTAACCAATGAGAATCTGCAAAAACATAGTTTGGCAGTGGAGGCGATTTTAAGAGGAGTGGCAAAGGAAATCGGTGCTGATGAAGACGTATGGGGATTGGCCGGTTTACTACACGATATTGATTATGAAAAAACTATGAAGGAACCAACCCAGCATTGCATTATTACTGAGGGAATTTTGAAGGAAAAAAAAGTCAGCCCGCTGATTATTCAAGCCATCAAGGCCCATAATCCGGCTTGTGGCGGCGTCCGACAAACCAGATTGGATAAGGCTATTTACGCGGTAGATCCTTTGAGCGGCTTTATTATCGCCTGCGGCCTGGTGCAGCCGGATAAAAAATTAAAATCAGTCACGACAGAGTCGATGAAGAAGAAATTTAAAGATAAAGCTTTCGCCAGAGGAGCCAGTCGGGAAATTATCAATAGTGGAGCAGAATTAGGAATAAGTATGGATAAATTGATGGGAATTGGACTAGAAGCGCTGCAAAAAATAAGTGACGATTTGAGCCTGTAAGAAATCTGTCCGGCTTGTCTTTGCAGCAGATAAGCAATATATTAGAATATAGGAAAATAACAAGAAAATATGACTGGTGATAATCCAATTGAACAAGAGAAAATGCGGCAGACTGATAAACCAATAGACAACATGACAGCAAATCGAACAGATTATCTGGAAAGCGATGCAGTTGATGATTGCTTTGTTGTCGGGAGAAAATTCGATTTATTAAAAATATCAGAGGAAGTAAAGAATATTAAAAACTTGAATAAGAACACAATGCCAGCACAGACATTGGCTAATGAAATTAAATTTGAAAAACCTAATCAGCTTCGCCCTGGTTATAATATTGATAAAGATAATTGGGGGGATGTGTCAAAAATGATATACAAACTAATTAGAAATGGGGTAACGAAGTTATTCATTGGGGAAAATGAACCAAAAAAATCTCCCCATGAGATGATGGTGGAGTTTAATAAAAATGCGCCGGAAAGCAATTACAAAGATAAGCGTTGGGGATAATTACAATAGTGAGAAGGGATCGACGTCAATAATCCAGTCAGCCGGAATAATATCGAGAAATTTTTGCAGGTTATGACCTTTGAGAATAATATGCCAGCGGTATTTTTGTTTGATTCGTGCTAAAAAAGCCGGTGTGGGACCCAGAATTTCAATCAGGGTCTTTCTTTTTTGCCCGGAAAACTTCTCATTGAGTAATTTGAATAATTTGACCGCTTCATTTTTGCATTTGTTCATGTTGGGTGATTCATAGACCAGACGAACGAGTTGGACAAAGGGAGGGAAATTGCCGTTTTTACGTTCAATTAATTCCGAAAAGGCAAATAACTGATAGTCTTCACGTAACAGAGGATCAAAAAGTGGATTATCGGGATCATAGGTTTGTAAGACTACCCGGCCGGGGGTGTGGCCTCGTCCGACTCGACCAATTAGCTGCAAGAGTAGAGAAAAATTTTTCTCAGTGGCGCGGAAATCGGGTAGGTTGAAACCACCATCGGCGTTGACGATACCAATGAGATCAACATTGGGTAAATCCCAGCCTTTGGTAATCATTTGGGTACCAATAAGAATATCAGCTCGCTTGTCTTTGAAGGCCTGGAATATTTTTTGATGGGCGTTTCTGGTGCGGGTCGTATCGTAATCCATGCGTAAAATGCGGGCTTGAGGAAAAAGAGCTCGAGTATCTTCTTCAATTTTTTGAGTGCCGGCGCCATAGTATTTGATCGCTTTGGAAGAACATTCAGGACAGGTGGAAAAATTGTGCATGGTTAAACCGCAATGGTGACAAATGAGCGCGTGACGAAGGGAGACATTGTGTTGGGTGAAAGTGGCAAAATGTTTATCATTGATGTGCAGGGTCATGGGAATATTGCATTCGGGGCATTTGGCGACAAAACCACATTCTCGGCAGAAAACATAGGTGGTGTGACCACGACGATTGAGAAACAGTAAAATTTGTTTTTTAGTCAGCAGAGCTTTTTGGATTGATTCTTGTAGTTTAATGCTCAACAATGTGTGGTTGCCGGCGATATATTCATCACGTAGATCGACGATGCTGATTTCCGGTCGGCGAATGATTTGCTGATTAACAGTCTCGGTAATAGTTTTGGTAAGTTTGACCAGCTCGTACTCGCCTTTTTTGGCGCGCCAAAATGTTTCCAGTCGGGGGGTAGCACTACCAAGAATGAGGAGGGAATCAGTTAGTTTGGCATATTTGACAGCGGCATCAACCGCGTGATAGCGAGGGGTGTTATCTTGTTTGTAGCTGTATTCATGTTCTTCATCGATGATAATGAGGCCCAAATTGGGCACGGGGGCAAAAAGGGCTGAGCGAGAGCCAATGACAACTTGGGCTTGATGATTGTATAGGCGAAACCACTGATCATATCTTTCACCAACGGACATTTGCGAATGATAGACAGCCAAACTTTGGCCAAATCTTTCATAAAATCGCTGCAGGGTTTGCGGCACCAAGGCAATTTCCGGCACGAGAATAATCACGCCTTTTCCCTGCTTGAGGGTCCACTCAGCCGCTCGGAGGTATAATTCCGTTTTACCACTGCCGGTACGACCAAAAAGCATAATTGGCTTTTTGTGATGATTATTTAGTTGCTGGACAATGGTCTGCCAGGCTTTTTGTTGCGAACCGACTAGATCAGGAAAAACTGTTTCCATGACATGAAAACCAAGCGGCTCGCGAATGACTTGTTTGGTTTCAATATCTACCATTTTTTTTCGCTGCATGGCTCTAATGGTGGCCCGACTGACATTTAATTCTTGGCGGATTTTGATCCAATTGGCGAGGCGACGATATTTGAGAAACTGATAGACTTGGTTTTGTTTTGGATAGCGTGACAGTTGTTTTTTTTGATCAGCCGAAAGGGGGCACAAACTGATAATTTCTTCATATTTGGGCTTGATCTTGGGGCTAGATAATTGGTAGCCAAGACGGAGAATATCTTTTTTGACGAGGCGAGACAGGGTAGCTTTAGTGGTGGCGCCGAATTTTTTTAGTAATAAAATTTCAGTGGCGGTTTGCCCACCGCGCGTGTTAATAAATTGGACAATGGGATGGGGAGACAGCTGGGAAGTGGTGGAATATACTTTTTTTATACTATTCATGACAAATGAGGGGATCATGGCAAAAAGAGCCTGCCCGAGAGAGCAGTGATAATGCTGACTGATATATTGGGCTAATTTGATTTGCTCTGGCTTGACAATCGGGCGTTCACCGAGCAGGGCGGCAATGTCTTTGGTGCGGACTTTGATGGCGGGGCGTTGGCTCTGAATATTGGCGACCACACCGTGGATAAAACGCCGCCCAAATGGTACCAACACCAATTGCCCAGGTTTAATGACCATCGATAGCGTCGGTGGAATTGAATAGGTTAACTCACCGGATATATTGTCCAGACGGGAGTTGACGATAATATTGGCGTATGAATTTGTTGACATAGAGGGCGAATTAATTGCAAATTAATTCGGTTTATAAATTAAATAATTTAATGGCGTTTTCGGTGGTGGTTTGGGCGACGACTTCAATGGCAATGTTTTTGATATCGCCGATTTTTCGCGCTACTTCCACGACATAGGCCGGTTCATTTTTTTTACCCCGATAGGGGGTGGGAGTGAGGTAGGGAGCGTCAGTCTCGATCAGGATACGATCAAGTGGAATATTTTTGATAACTTCATTAATATCTTGATGGTCGGAATAGGTAATGTTGCCGGTAAACCCAATATAGAATCCCAGATCCAAAATCCGCGTAGCCAGAGCGCGGTCACCCTCAAAACAATGCCAAACGCCCCGCAAGCCGTCTGGTTTATAAACCTGGAGAATACTTAAAACGTCTTCTTCGGCGGCGCGGGAATGAATGATAGCTGGTTTGGCTTCTTGGGAGGCGATAGATAGAAGATATTGGAAAATTTTGCGTTGCTCTTCCACATTGGTGGTTTGGCGATAATAATCGAGTCCAATTTCGCCCACGGCGACGATTTCCGGCTTACTGATTAATTCAACTAATTCACCCAGATTTTCAATCGAAGCGGTCTGAATATAGTTGGGGTGATAGCCGGCGGCGGAGGAGATAATGTCAAAATTTTGGGCGAGCGTATAGGCCGCCTTTGATGATTTTAAATCAATGCCCGGGACAATAATTTGATTAACTTCCGCCCGCTTGGCCCGACTGATTATTTCTTTGATGTCATTTTCAAATTCAATTGTATTAAGATGACAATGCGTATCGGTGTACATAATAAATTAATAATTAAAAATTAATAATAGAAATTGCAATATTAACTTAGCCGTTCATAAAGGCATATATAATGCAGAGAACAATGAGGGCAAAGGCGACTAGTTTTCTTTTTTTGATTCTTTCTTTGAGAATATAGACAGAAATGATGGTGGTGCCGATGGGATAAAGGAGAAGAATGATATTGGTTTTGGCCAGGCCGAGCTGCTGATAACCATAGAACGATAATACCATGGCTAAAACAGCAAAGAAAGCAATGATAAATGTTTGCCAAAGGTTCTTTTGATTGACTTTTTTGAGGTGGCTCGGATTGGCTAAAAAGAAAATAATGGCAATAAATAAGGTGCGAGTGAAATACAGCGCGGCCGGGCTGTAGATGACTAATAATTCTTTGTGATAAAGACTTTCAACGGCGGCTAAAAATATGGATATAAGCAAGGGTACAGTCACGTTGACATTTTCCAGACGCCAGCGATCGAGGTGACTGGCAATCAAAATAAAACCGGCCACAATGGTGACAATAAAGACTTTTTCGTTTCTCTCATCCGGGAAAACCAGCATGCCAAGAAAAATCGTCAAAAGTGGCTGAACGATAGTCATCAGCTGAAATTCAGCCAGAGTATCTTTTTGGAGACAACTATAGTAGAAATAATTCCAAGTGCAGGCCAATAGAAGCATGGCGGCGAAGGCAAAGGTATAGTGGATAGACAGAGCTTGCTCCCAGTTAATTTCTCCCAACCAGGGCAAAGTCAGTCCGGTGATGGCCGCTAAAAAAATAAAAAGCCAGATCCCAAAGGAAATGACTCCCATCCGCTCCTTTGACAAAAGATGTTTATTGATTGTGGTGGCAATAATATAGGCGATCGCCGCGCCGAAAGCTGGGAACATTTTAATTAGAAATTAGAAATTAACGAGTTGTGTGAATTAATTTTTATATCATTCAGATTATTGGTTTATAAAACTCGCTCAGGCTTGGTCAGTATTATTTAGAAACGCTCATACAGGTTATAAACCAATAATCTGAATGATATAAAAATTAATTCACACAACTCGTTAATTTCTAATTTCTAATTCCAGACGGGGAAATAGTGGTTGATCTAATTTAATGCTAACTTGTTGTTTGAGGCCGCCCCATTGTAATAATTGATGATATTTATCGGGATCGGTTTGATGGTGACTACTGTCGATATAATCTTGATTAATAGCGGCCAGGATTTTTTGAGAAGTATGGGGAGAAATTGGTTCAAGGAGCATGGCGATGAGGCGAATGGTTTCGAGAAGATTAAGTATTACGGTTGTGAGTTGGGTTTGATCGGGGTTTTTGGCCAATTCCCAGGGTTTTTGGTGGTCAACAAATTGATTGGCGGCTTCAATAATCTCCCAGGTTGAATGTAGATATTTATCAATTTGACCAAATTTGTTTTGGCCTTCCAGATATTGGCGGGGGTCGGGAAGACTAAAATTGATTATTTGATCGTAATTACCCGCCGGAATTTGGCCGGCAAAATATTTATTATTCATGGCAATTACTCGGGAGACAAGATTCCCCAGTTTATTAGCTAATTCGCTGTGATATATTTCACCAATTCTGTCCATGGTTAGATCGCCATCGCCGAAGGTGGGAATTTCTTTGAGTAGTATAAGGCGCAGCGCTTCGGGGCCGTATTTGGTTGATATTTCCACGGGATCAATGACGTTGCCGGTAGTTTTGCTCATGCGCTGACCGCCGGAATGAATAAAGCCATGGACGAGAATGTTTTTTGGCAAAGGTAAGTCGGCCGCCAAGAGCATGCCGGGCCAAATACCGGCGTGAAAACGGATAATGTCCTTACCGATAAAATGAACATCGGCCGGCCAATAGTGCTGAAATTTATCATCATTGGTAGCATATCCCAGGGCGGAAATATAGTTAGTCAAAGCATCACACCAGACGTACATGACGTGTTCCGGATCATTGGGAACCGGTATCCCCCAAGGTAATTGAGATTTTTCACGGGAGAAACTGACGTCTTCCAAACCATTTTCGATGACTTGTAAAATTTCATTACGACGAGGACCGGGTATGATATTTATTTCGTTGTTTTTTATCTTCTGGTAGATGGTTTCGGAAAATTGTGACAGTTTGAAAAAATAGTTTTCAACGGATTGCGGTTCGGGTTTCTGGTGATGGAGCGGACAGTTCCCGGCGGCATCAAGCTCAGTTTCTTTCATAAATTTTTCGCAACCCACACAATAGAGACCGGAGTATTTCTTTTTTTCTATCAAATTCTTGTCGCACAATATTTGCCAAAGTTTTTGGGCGGCCGGCCAATGTCGCTTTTGATCAGTGGTGCGGATGAAATCGGTCAGTGATACTTGGTGACTATCAGCAAAATCCTTCACTAATTTACTCACTTCATCAACATGCTCTTGAGGACTAATGCCCAACTCTTTGGCCTTCCGATAATTTTTTAAGCCGTTTTCGTCAGTGCCACTTAAGAAAAAAACATCGTGCCCATACAGGCGATGCAGGCGGGCAATAGCGTCAGCTTGAAACAATTCCATGGCAAACCCGACGTGGGGCTTGGTGGTGGCATAGACAATGGAAGTAGTGATGTAGAATTTATTCATATATAAAATTTTAAATTTTAAATTTAAAATTTTAAATTATCTAATGTATAAGTATAACCTTTTCCATTCCTCCAGGGAAAGGGTCTGGGCGCGGCGAGTTGGATCAATATTGGCTTGTGATAATAATTCTCGGGTTGTTGTTTTGTCGATTTTTAGACCGTGCGAAAGATTATTAAGAATGGTCTTGCGGCGCTGGGAAAAGCCAATTTTGATAATACGGAAGAATTGATCAAAATCGTCTACATTGGGCTTTTTGATATTATTGATAGCGACAACGGCGGAGTCAACTTTTGGAGTGGGACGGAAGGACTTTTTATCGACTTTAGCCACTATTTTGGGCTGACCGAACAATTCGATTAAGTTAGAAAGGACAGTCCGATCATCAGGTTTGGTGACTATCTTTTTGACGACTTCATATTGCATCATCAGAACAACGTCGGTGGGCAGTTTTTGATCAGTGTCAAATATTGTGCGAATAATCAAGCCGGAAATATGATAGGGGATATTGGCTAAAATTTTGAAATTGTTACCGACTACCAATGATCGCCAATTAAATGTAGTAAAATCACCATAGATAATTTTCAAATTGGAATATTCGTTTTGTATATCTTGCAGTTTGGGGGCTAAAGTGGCATCAATTTCTATGGCGATAACTTGTTTGGCCACGGCGCATAATTTTTTAGTCAAGACTCCCCTACCCGGCCCGATTTCAATGACGACGTCATCTTTATTTAAAGAAGCTGCCTGAATCATTTTTGGCAGCACTCGTGTGTCAATTAAAAAATTTTGGGAAAATTTGGGCACGTAAATAATTAATAATGAATAATTAATAATGAATGAGTTGTGCTAATTAAACATCTCCCTCATGTCATCCCCGCCTTGAGCGGGGATCTCATCATTAAGTTTTGTTAAACGTCTTATTGATGAGATCCCCGATAACCGGAGCGCTCCGCTTCCGGTCGGGGATGACAGGGGAACGACTAATTAGTACAACTCATTCATTATTAATTATTCATTGATTATAAAGGTGTGACCGTCACTTCGACTAAACCCTGTCCTAGTGGGGCGATGGCGGCGAAGGCGACGGAATTGAGGTCAATGACGCGGCCGGTCCAGAGGGCCGGGCCATAATCGTTGACGACGACTACAACTGAAGCGCCGGTGGAGTTATTGGTGACAAGCAAATTGGTGCCGCGGGGAAAATCACGGTGGGCCGCGGCCGGAGCGTCGCCATGATAATACCAGCTGGCGGTACCAACTTGGCCACCGCTGGCGGCATAGTTATCAGCGGGAGCGGTGACCGCTGGTTGTTTTTGTCCAACGGCAATTATGGTCGGTTCGGATGGTCTGGTTATTTCTTCACTGATTAATTCCCGGCTGATTTCTACACCGTTTTCTAAGGTCAAATGATACTTTTTCATGATTTCGCCGGCGACACCCAAAGAGATAACTTGCTCTTCCCCGACTGTCATATCCCAATCATTTTGATATTGGGTCTCGGGCTTAATAGTTTCAAATTCGGTGGTTTCTGATTCATCTATTTTGACCAGACTGATTTTCTGACCGGCATATACATCATGATCAAGATTGTGATTGGTTAATTCGGCCGGTAAATCTAATTCCTCTTTGGCTTCAGCCATCACTTCCGAGACGTTGTCGGCTTGAGTGGCTAAATTGAAGGTTTTTTCCCCATAGGCAATTTCGACGGACACCGCGCGGTCAATGACAATATTGGAGCCGGCTGTAACTAGAGTATCGAGAGCGGGATAGACTTTATCTTTGGAATTAAGCTCAATATTGCAGGCGTAAAGAATATTTTTAACGGTGGAATAGGAGGTGGTGACAGTGTAAGCCCGATTTTGGTCAATAATTTTGACGGGGATAATAGCGACGGCAATTGATACTTTGATATCTCCCCCATTGAGCTCGGTATAGCGATGCGGATTACTGACGATACCGCTACTCATGTCAAGACCGGCTTCTTTGAGGCCATCATTGAGTAACTCCTGGCGAGTGATAAAAGTTGAATATTGACCTTGATTATCAATTTCCATCTTGGTGGCTCGATGTAAAATACTGGTGGTAAATAGGCAATTATCGGCCTGACAACCGGATTGACTAGCTTGGGCCGGCAGGGAGGCCGGGGTGGAAAAAAAGACAACAAAAGTCGACAGTATGAGAATACTGCCATAGACAAACGTGTCAAAAAAGCTATGCTTTTTATTCACCTCCATAAATAAACGCGTAGTCCTTAATATTTATTACGTTGATATATTGTAGATTAAAAATGGGATAATTACAAATTTACGAGTGGCGTGAACTAGTTCTAATATCATCCTAATTATTGGTTTATAAAACTCGCTCAGGCTAGGTCAGTATTATTTATGCACGCTCATACAGGTTATAAACCAATAATTAGGATGATATTAGAACTAGTTCACGCCACTCGTAAATTTGTAATTTTTAATTAGGGGTGAATGATTTATAATATTTATATGGAAGCAAACGATAAGAAATATTTGGAGGTAGCCAAAGAAGCGGCCAAGCGGGCGGGTGATTTATTAAAATTAAGATTTTACCAAAAACGAGTGGTGTTGGAAAGAAACGAGACTGGGCTGCATTTGCAGGACGATATTGATAGCGAAATTATTATTAAAAAAACGATCAGAGATAATTTTCCTGATCATGATTTTTTGGCAGAAGAAAGTGGTATCGAGGATAACCCGGATGATTACTTATGGATAATTGATCCGCTGGACGGCACGAGTAATTATTATTTTTATAATCCATTTTTTTGTGTTTCAATTGCTTTGTCTCGTGGCCAACAATTGCTGCTGGGGGTGGTTTATAACCCGATTACCCAAGAAATGTTTTGGGGGCAAAAAGGTGACGGGGTGTGGCTGAATGATAAGAAAATTGAGGGTTGGCCGGAGAATCAAGTAACAAAGTCAGTTTTTGGCGGTTATACTAATCAGACTCGCTGTCAACATGTTTTGGATTATACTCCCGATTTGCCTAATAATCATGTAAAATTAGAAATGGCCTCGGCGGAGTTGGCTTTGGCCTATGTGGCGGTTGGGCGTCTAAATAGCTACCTATTGGACAAGGCACGGATTTGGGACGTAGCGGCAGGGATATTACTAATCCAGGAAGCCGGCGGGGCAGTGACTAATTGGCAAGGGCAGGAGTGGAAATTTGATGATAAGCAGATATTGGCCAGTAATGATGAGGTAATACATAATAAAATTATTGGGAAGATTAATCAACAAATGTTATGTTAGACATAAAATTTATCCGGGAGAATCCGGAAATAGTTAAAAAAAGTTTAGAGAGACGTGGTAAAGATTTGATATCGGTTGACAATTTGTTGGAGATTGATGAACAAAAGCGGGAATTGATGACGGCGATTGATAAATTGAAGGCCGAGAGAAATAAAGTCGGGAAAAAACCTAGTCAAGCGGAAATTGTTAAATTACAGACAATCAAGAAAGAAATTGAAACCGAAGAAAAGAAGTTGGCCGAGATTGATCATATTTATGATGAAATATTGTGGGAATTGCCCAATATTTTGTCAGATGATACGCCGGATGGGAAAAGCGACAAAGATAATCCGGAAATCAAACAAGTGGGAGAGGTGAGAAGTTTTGATTTTGAGATCAAGGACCATTTACAGATTGCTGAAGCTTTGGATCTAGTCGATTTTGAGCGCGCCGCCAAAGTGGCCGGCAGCGCCTTTTATTATGCTAAAAATCAATTAGTACTACTGGATTTAGCTTTGCAGAAATTTGCCTTAGAAAAATTATTTAAAAAAGGTTTTACGCTGATGGCAACGCCGGATATGGCCAAAGATGAGGTTTGCCACAGTACCGGGTTTGCCCCTCGCGGTGATGAAGCCCAGATATACAGTATTGAAAAGCAAGATTTGAGTTTGATCGGTACGGCTGAAATTACCTTGGCTGGGTACCATCGGGACGAGATATTGGCTGAAGATGAATTGCCAAAAAAATATGTGGGGTTATCGCATTGTTTCCGCGTGGAATCGGGTAGCTATGGTAAATATGCCAAAGGTTTGTATCGGATGCATCAGTTTACCAAAGTGGAGATGTTTGCTTTTACTCGGCCGGAAGAGAGCGAAGCCACGCATCAGGAATTTTTGGCGATTGAAGAAGAAATTTTGCAGGAATTGGAAATCCCCTATCGACTGGTGGCGATCTGCGCCGGTGATATTGGTGCCCCCTACTCCAAATCGTTTGATATTGAAGCCTGGGTGCCCAGTTTGGGAGAATATCGGGAAATTACCAGCACCTCCAACGCCACCGACTATCAGGCGCGGCGTATGAACGTCAGATACAAAAACGCTGCTGGTGAAAATAAATTTGTCCACACCGTCAATGGCACCGCCATGACTAATTCCCGTTTTCCCCTGGCCATCTTGGAAAATTATCAACAAGCAGATGGTAGCGTGGCCATACCCAAGGCTTTGCAAGAGTATTGCGGTTTTAAGAAAATAATCAATTAATTATAATTGGAGGTATATCATGCAGCTTATTTTGTCATCGCGCAATTTTGACATGACGCCAGATGTAAGAGCCTACGTGGAAGAAAAGTTGGCCCGGGCGGAGAAATATTTTGGTAACGTGATTATTTTGCGGGTGGAATTGGAGTTTGAGGATAAACGGGACGACGGTAAGGATTTTTCTTGCGAAATCTTGGTTTCTCTGCCGGGACGTAAAATTCGAGTGGATCGACAACGAGGGCAGGAATTGTTTGAAGCGATTGATTTGGCGGAGGCGGCCATGTCAGCGCAAATCAAGGGATTGAAAGAAAAGATTATTGATGAAGCCAGGCAGAGCAAGGAACATTTGCGGCAGATGGAAAGTCAGCCGCCGGTGGACACCGAGGGCGAATATGAATATACATATGAGGTTGAGCAGGAACCGATGAGTCTGGATGAAGCCAAAGAACAAATGAATTTATTGCAGCAGGATTTTTATGTGTTTACCAACAACGAAACTGGCCGGACAAATACGGTTTACAAGAAGTCGGATGGGAGATATGGGGTGATTGTGGAGAAAAAATAGTTGTTTTTTGTTTTTAATTGGACATAAAAAAAGAAACCGGTTAGAGTAACAGGTTTCTTTTTTTGTGATAAAAAACATCTTAATGTGTAGTTTTAGAAATCTCTAATATAATCTTCCAGTTCTTTGGTGTTTTTTTCCAATAACTCAATTTCTTTTTTCAATAGTGATATTCTGTTTTTGTTAGCAGTAACCATTTCTAGCATTCCTTTGATAGCCTCGTCGGGCTCCAGCGGTCCCGAGTCGCGGTTTTGACCGCTTATTGCCTCTTTAATACTGTTCAGGTAGGGTGAAGCTGGCTCTTTTTTACTGATGAGCATGCCTAGAATGGAATATCGGTTGTCGATATCGTAATCAATGCCTTCTTTATTGTCTGGTAAAGATTCGCCATTGTCTGGTAAAGATTCGCCGGGTGTACTTTTCATAACTTCGGATAATTAATAGATAATTAATGAGTTGTTCTAATTAACTAAGGTTCATGTCATCCCCGCCTTGAGCGGGGATCTCTTATGCAACGCGCTGATTATATTCTTGATGATGGGTTCCCCGCTCAAGGCGGGGATGACAGATAGTGAGAATAATAAAGACGTAGATAATTTTAGCATACGAGACAACAATATTCAACGCTTTGACACGCTTTGATACGCTTTGGATAGAATATCGATGTCGAAAAAAAATACCATTTAATATGACAAAACCCGGGAACATTTTGCTCCCGGGATCTTTTTTGTATTAATTGTTATTAGGAGGAACTTCTAAAAGGTCCCCTCGCCAGAGGCCATATGCCCCCAGATCAGTGAACTTTTTTCCGTTTCCGTTTTTCTGCTTATCAGTTCTTCTTTTTTCCTCTTCTTTTCTTCTTTTTTCCTCTTCTTTTTTTCTTCTTTTTTCTGCTTTTTTGGCGAGATATTTTTCTCGCCCAACATCTGATAGTAACATTAAAAAAATTCCTCCTTGTTTTTTTATTTTATAAGAGCATCTTCACAAAGAGTTGGCCGGAGCGAAAACCCCTTATGAAGAATTTTTACTTATTCAGTTTTTAACGACAACTTTCCCCCTTTCTAATAAAAAAAATTCCTTATCTCCGGCAATAAGGACTTTTTGAGAATAGCACATATTTTATTAGATGGCAAGGGCGTTAAGGGGTCCTGGATCCCTAGCGCTCGCTGACTCGCTTAGGGTCCAGGATGACATGATAAGTTTGCCATTGGTAATTACTTCAATATCTTCCGCAAATACTGGCCGGTATAGGACTCTTTGACTTTGGCCACTTCTTCGGGAGTACCTTGGGCGATGATGCGGCCGCCTTGGTCGCCGCCTTCGGGACCAAGGTCAATAATGTGGTCGGCTGTTTTGATGACATCGAGATTGTGTTCGATGACCAAAATGGTGTTGCCTTTACGGATTAAGCGGGCCAGGACCTTGAGGAGATTGGCCACATCGTCGTAGTGTAGGCCAATGGTGGGCTCGTCGAGAATGTAGAGGGTGCGGCCAGTGGCGCGGCGGGAGAGTTCGGAGGCTAGTTTGATGCGTTGGGCTTCACCGCCGGAAAGGGTATTGGCCGATTGGCCCAGCTGTAAGTAGCTCAAACCAACATCATTGAGGATTTTGAGTTTGCGTTCCAGGGCGGGAATGTTTTTGAAAAAAGTATAGGCCTCTTCGGCGGTCATTTCCAGGACGTCGGCAATGGTTTTACCTTTGTAAAATATTTCCAGCGCCTCCAGGTTGTAACGCTTGCCTTGGCATTCGGGACATTTGATATAGACATCGGGCAAAAAGTGCATTTCAATTTTGATGGAACCGTCTCCACGACAGTTTTCACAGCGACCACCTTTGACATTGAAGGAAAAACGACCGGTTTTGTAGCCGCGCATTTTGGCCTCGGGAGTGTTGGCAAATAGATCACGAATAATGGTAAAGGCGCCGGTGTAGGTGGCTGGATTGGAGCGAGGGGTACGACCAATGGGCGATTGATCAATGGTAACTACTTTGTCGATATTGGCCACTCCTTTGATTTCTTTGTATTTACCAGGGCGTTCTTTGGCGCGATAAAAGTATTTGGCCAAGTATTTAGAAAGAATGCTGTGGATCAGAGTCGATTTGCCGGATCCGGAGACGCCGGTGACACAAACAAATTGCCCAAGGGGGATTTTGACATTAATATTTTGTAGATTATGTTCAGTGGCGCCGATAATTTCAATCGATTTACCGGTGGATTTACGCCGACCACTGGGGATGGCGATGCTCTTTTTTCCAGATAAATATTGGCCGGTGAGAGAATTTTTGTTTTTCATGATTTCGGCGGGGGTACCTTGGGCAATCACTTCTCCGCCGCGAGTACCGGCGCCCGGGCCGATATCGATCAACTGGTCGGCGGACAACATGGTTTCTTCGTCATGTTCGACGACAATAATCGAATTACCAATGTCGCGTAATGCTTTCAGAGTATCGATTAATTTACTATTATCACGTTGGTGTAGGCCAATGGATGGCTCATCGAGAATATACATGACACCGGTCAGGGAAGAACCTATCTGGGTGGCGAGGCGGATACGTTGGGCTTCCCCGCCGGAAAGAGTGTTGGCGGTACGGTGCAGGGTCAGATAACTTAAACCAACGTTGAGCATAAAACCGATTCGCTCGTTGATTTCTTTGAGGATCTGGCGAGCAATTTGAGTTTGTTGTTCATTTAACTTTAGCCCCGCAAAAAACTTGGCCAAGGAACGGATATCCATTTCGGTAACTTCGATAATATTCTTTTTGGCAATGGTCACGGCCAAAGATTCGGGTTTGAGACGACGACCCTGACAAACTGGACAAACTTTGATAGTCATGTATTTTTCAATTTCCTGGCGGACATAGTCGCTGGTAGTATCTCGATGCTGACGTAACAAGGAGGGAATGACACCTTCATAATTGGTCTCATATTCTTTAACTTTCCCGTAGGGAGTGGGATTTTTGACTAAATATTTCTGGTCGCCCGTGCCATGAAGAATAATATCGATCACTTTATCAGATAATTTATTGATGGGGGTGTCGAGATTAAAACCCTGAGCCCCGGCCACAGTCCCCAAAATACGCATGTGCCAGTTTTGCTGGCCGGAAGTTTTGCTCCAGGGGCCAATGCCGCCTTCGGCGATAGTTAATTTTGGATTAGGGAAGATCAGGTCGGTATCAACTTCCAAGCGAGTGCCTAAACCGGTACAACCAGGGCAGGCACCCTGGGGATTGTTGAAAGAAAAAATACGCGGGTTTATTTCGGGAAGATTGATGCCACAAGTCGGACAGGCAAAGCGCTCCGAAAAAGTTTGAATTTCATTTTTATCAAGCAATAATACATTAACCAGACCATTACCATAGTTGAGAGCGGTTTCTAGTGATTCAACCAGTCGGGTGCGAAAATCTAGATTTTTTTTATCAATAATCAAACGATCAACGACGATTTCGATGGTATGTTTTTTTTGCTTATCTAAAACAATGGTTTCGTTGATGTCTAAAATATCACCATTGATGCGGACACGGACAAAGCCGGCTTTTTTTATTTCCGCTAATGTATTTTTATGCTCTCCTTTTTGAGCGATGACCAATGGCGCCAAAATAACGATTTTGGTTTTGGCGGGAATTTGCAATACCTGATCGGCGATTTGACTGATAGTCTGCGAGGAAATGGGTTGACCACACTGCGGACAATGCGGCTCCCCTACTCGGGCAAATAACAAACGGAGATAGTCGTATATCTCCGTAATGGTGCCAACAGTGGAACGAGGGTTGGAAGAGGCGGATTTTTGATCGATGGAAATGGCCGGGGACAAGCCTTCAATCTTGTCAACGTCGGGCTTTTCCATGATGCCTAAAAACTGGCGAGCGTAGGCGGACAGGGATTCTACATATCTTCTTTGGCCTTCGGCATAGATGGTGTCAAAAGCTAAAGAAGATTTGCCGGAACCGGATAGACCGGTGATAACCACTAACTTGTTTTTGGGAATTTCGATATCAATATTCTTTAAATTGTGTTCCCTGGCCCCTTTGATGGTAATTTTATCAATCATATTTTTCCATTTTTTTAACGTTTAAACATTTATTGATATTAACATGTTTCAACCTCTTTTTCAATTGTCTATAATGGAATTAATCACAAATGACAAGAATGACAATAATCGCTGTCATCCCCGCCTTCCGGGGTCCCCGCAAACTCTATTGATTTGTGGGGTGGGTTAGCGGGGATGACAAATAATATTTTCTTGTCATTTGTAATTTGTCATTAATTTATGTCTCAACCGAAAAAAAAGAAAAAACAGCGGATTATCAGGCCAAAAGCGACTTTTTGTGGTCTGGTGGTTTGGAGTGCGCTGGGTATTTTGTTGATACCGCTGGTATTGATTACTTTGCTGGCCACGTTAAGGCTATTTACCCAGGTGCCAATTTTTTCCCGGGCCATGCTGTCAATGCTAATGGGAGTATTAATTTATGCTTTGATTCATTTTTTTGTCTATCAGTCGACAGTTTTCTATGTGCTAGCCCATGAGTTTACCCACGCTATCTTTGCGATTTTCTCTGGGGCTCAGGTGAAAAAGATTAAAGTAGCGAGTCGCGGCGGCTGGGTGGAGTTGACTCAGTCTAATTTTATTATTGATCTGGCGCCGTATTTTTTCCCGCTTTATTCAATTTTGTTGGCGGTACTCTATTTTATCGCCAATCGTTTTTGGGATCTAACTGGCTATTATTTTCTCTTTTTCTTTTTACTGGGCGCCAGTCTGTGTTTTCATTATCTGTCCAACTGGGAAATACTGAAAATTGAGCAACCGGATATGAAAATAACGGGGAAGATTTTCGGCATTATTTTTGTTTTGCTGGCCAATTTGCTATTCTTAAATATTATCATCATGTTTGTCTTTTTGGATTATGTAAACTTGGCGACATTGGTGGATAATTTTAGGGATGCTTACCGGGTGATTAATATTTTTTAACTTGATTCTACTATGATAGTCTGGAAGAAAAATTTAGATGACTTAAAGGATGTCCCATCTGAAAATGGCGATAAAAAAACGATAATTAAGGAACACCAGGCAGAGTCATCAGAGGAGGATCCAGCCCAAGTGGTGGTTAAGGATTTTATTAATTGCTACCAACCAGGGTATTTTGATCCGGAATTGTGCATTTTATTTAATGAAGAGCAGGTCAAACAAATAGCCAATGACAAGGATAAACGGCAAAAAGCGATTGATATTTTTAAGCAAAATGTGCTGGTGAATGATGAAAATAAAGAACAAAGGCAAAAACGTTTTTATGACAATATGTCGATGGTGGTAATATTCGGTTTGAAGAAAACAGATGTTTATTCCCCAACAGAAGGAAATAATGAGAATAATCCCAATGATTTTTTCGTTGATAGTATTTGTGCCCATCTGCTGGAGAAAAAAACTGATGATTATTTTGACAATCAATTTTTTTGTCGTAATGATTTCCTTTTTCCCTATTTTGAAGAGGCCAAGACAAGTTTGTTGAAGAAGAGAGAAATCCTGCAAAGTCAAATGCTAAAACCAGCCGAGGATAGTATTAATCATTATGCTCTGGTTGAAAAATTGATCCCCTTACAAAAGAAGCTAATAATAATCGAGAAAAGGCTGAAACAATTTCCGGAAAAATACCGAACCAACGTGTTAACTGAAGGCTATATTTTGGAAAATGAAGAGGTGGAAATTGATAATCAGGAATATGACGAAGCGCCAGCTAATAACAATAGTAATAATGACACAAGTAATATTGACTCACCGATCAATGCTGCGTCTAGTTCATGGGAGGACAAGATAGTCGATAATAGAAAACCGGCACTGACAGTAAATAAAGAATGGCTTGATACAATCAAACCGGAAAGAATGGAAATGATTAATAGGTTTTTGTCTAATAGAAGAAAATATAATAGGGAAATTGACGAATTATTTTTAAAAATTAATGGAGAAACAATAAAATCATGAGGGCCAATATTGATGAGATTGGAAAACGGACAAGTTATGTTTCTTTCAATCGAGAAAAAGATAAATTTGATCCACAGAAAACAGAAAAAAAATACGCCGCGATTGGTTTTTTAAAGGAAGGGGAGGATGCCTTTATCACCCACCCGTTGGTTGATCACGGTCTAATTTATGAACAGATAGATGTTGATAATAATGCTGAAATAGACGATGACGTGAAAGAAATGGAAAATATTATTAAGGAAAAACGGCAATTTGATTCGAAAAGTCAGAGCCCATCAAAAAAGAAAAGTTACGAACAGTTACTTGAACGAATAAAAAAGATGTAGTGGTTGATTGATGGCAATTAATTATTGGTGTATACTAAATTTACCAGACGAGTAATTTGACATTCGTTGTCCAGGGAGAAAAAGCCATTTGACTGCAAGCTTTTTTATGACGGGCCAAATGAAAACCAACTGGGACCAGTTTTAATGACGAATTAAAATTGGTAAAATTTATCAAACAAGAGCCCTAAAAGGGAATTTGAGTGGAACCGCGGGTTTGTTATACTCGTCTCAATAATTGAGACGATTTTTTATTTGTAGATTTCATTAATAAAGCCTGGATCCTGGATGCCGGAACGCAACGCTTCCGCCTCCAGGATGACAAAAATAAGACGAAATTTAATTATAAAGTAATTAACCAAGGAGAAAATATGGATAAACAAAATAACAACGAAGAATATGTACACGCGATGCGGCATTCGCTGTCGCACATCATGGCCGAGGCGGTGCAGGATATGTTTCCGGAAGTCAAATTTGCCATTGGGCCGGTGATCGACAATGGCTTTTACTATGATTTTGACCTGCCGCGCACTTTGATCCCGGAAGATCTACCGCTTTTGGAAAAGAAGATGCGACATTTGATCAAACAAAACAATAAGTTTGAGCGACAAGAGGTGAGTAAAAAAGAGGCATTGGATTTTTTTGGCCAGGCCCAGGAGCCATATAAAGTCGAATTGATCAATGAATTAAATGACGGCGAAATTACTCTGTATCGATCCGGTAAGTTTGTTGATCTATGCAAAGGTCCCCACGTGGAAAGTACCGGCAAAGTGGGGGCGTTTAAACTGACTCATATTTCCGGAGCCTATTGGCGGGGCGATGAGAAAAACAAAATGCTACAGCGAATCTATGGTGTGGCGTTCGCGACGCCAGCCGAGTTGGATAATTATCTGAAAATGGTGGAAGAGGCTAAGAAAAGGGATCATCGGAAATTGGGACAAGATTTAAAATTATTTTTGATTGACCCGATGGTCGGAATGGGATTGCCAATGTGGTTGCCCAAAGGAGCTTTATTGTGGCGAATTATTGAAGATTTTTGGTATAAAGAGCATCTGAATAACGGCTACAATCTGGTACGGTCGCCTCACTTGGGAAATAAAAAACTGTGGGAACAATCTGGTCATTGGAATTTTTTTAATGACAGCATGTATCCACCGTTGGAGGTCGGGAAATCGTTGGAAGAATACCAAAAAGGCGAAGAGGCAAAAGTTAAGGAAGAATATTTGATTAAACCAATGAATTGTCCTTTCCATGTCCGTATTTATAAATCAGGCATGCACTCATATCGTGATCTGCCTTATCGCTGGGCCGAGTGCGGTACTGTTTATCGATATGAAAAATCAGGTGAATTGAATGGATTATTACGAGTGCGTGGTTTTACACAAGATGACGCACATATTGTTTGCACTAAGGAACAGGTAAAATCAGAATTAAAGCGGGTGGTAGATTTTATTATTTTTATGCTGAGCACATTTGGGTTCAAGGAATTTAATGTTTATCTGTCATTGCGTGATCCCAATAATAAGGAAAAATATGCCGGGAATGATAATGGTTGGGAATTCACTGAGGGAGTGCTGGAAAAAGTAGCTAAAGATAAAAAGTTATCCTATACGAAATTGGAGGGTGAAGCGGCATTTTACGGTCCTAAACTTGATTTCAAAGTTAAGGATGCTATTGGTCGCGAGTGGCAATGTTCAACTTTACAGTTTGACTTTAATCTGCCAGAAAGATTCGAAATGAGTTTTATCAATGAGCAAGGCATAGAAGAAAGACCATATATGCTTCATCGGGCTTTATTTGGTTCATTTGAGCGCTTTATTGGGGTATTGATCGAACAATATGCCGGTGCTTTCCCGCTATGGCTTTCTCCTGTGCAAATGATTGTTTTGCCGGTTTATCCACAAAAACATTTGAAATATTGCCAAAAGGTAGCTAAGAAACTAGCTAATAAAGATTTTCGAGTGGTGGTGGATGATGGTGATGATTCGCTGGGCAAGAAGATCCGTAACGCGGAATTACAAAAGCCTAATTATATTCTGGTAGTCGGCGATCGAGATATTGAGAATCAAACCGTTTCGGTGCGGCCACTCCAAGGGGAAGATATGGGGGCGATGAGCTTGGCGGAGTTTATGAAGATGATAAAGAAGGAGCGTGATAAAAAATTGATTACTAATGTGTTATAATGTGATTGGTAAAGCGTAATTTAATAACTTCTCATTATTAGTTTAATGAGAAGTTTTTTTATTGGAATGGCGGGGCTTTTGATGGCCGAGAATTTATTATTTTATTAGGAGTAATTATGATTGGTAAAATGAGCGACATGGATCGACCTCGAGAATTGGCCAATGACTTGGTTTTTGGGAAGAGAAGTCATGAATATGCCAAAGAGGGACAGGATATTAGTTACCGAATGGCCACGAATATGATAAAAGAAGCAATGGCGGCCAAGAATTTGGGAGTGATGGAGACGAATAAAAAAACGAAAAAAATGTACTCTGATAAGATTGCCAAAGCGCTGCAAAAGAGGGAGTTTATTATTGAGTCCTTGGAGCATTCCAAGGGTAAAAATCAAATATCGGCGGTGGTCAATGAGTTGTTGAATTATCTGCAAGAAGATTTAAAAAACGATGCAGGATCTTTTGCCAAAATGATCAAGGCGCAAAAAACATATGATCAATATAAAAAGATAGTTTCAGAAAAATAAAAATATCTAATATAATAATACTGATGAATATTTTCATTTAAGTATTATTTATGGCAAGAACTTTCCACATTATCACTTTTGGTTGTCAGATGAACCACGCTGATTCGGAGCGGATTGGGGCAATTTTGTTAAATAGCGGATTAAAAAAGTCCAAGACGAGTAAGAGTGCAGATGTAGTGATAATTAACAGTTGCAGTGTCCGACAAATGGCGGAGGATAGAACATATGGTAAAATTACCGAGTTGGCCAAAAGTAAAAAACGACCCAGAATAGTAGCGACCGGATGTTTGGTGTCGGATAAAATCTGGAAGAAATTATTAGGAAAAGGACGATTTGATATATGTTTGCCGATTGATCGGATGATTGATTTGCCAAAATATTTGTTCGAGTGGAAAATGATCAACGAGTTGCCAAAAGATAAGTATGATCATTATCTACAGGTTATTCCGCAAAATACTAATTCATTTTCAGCTTATTTACCCATCATGACTGGGTGCAATAATTTTTGCAGTTATTGCGCCGTCCCTTACACGCGGGGGCGGGAGGTGTCACGGCCGAAAACCGATATTATCGCTGAAGCCGAACAGTTGGCCAAAGATGGTTGTGTCGAGTTAACTCTGCTGGGGCAAAATGTTAATTCCTATGGCAATGACTGGCATGAGGGTAAAAATGAAAACGACTTTGTTGATTTGTTACGCCAAATTTCGGATATTGCGGAGCTAAAAAGAATATATTTTATCTCTTCTCATCCCAAAGATATGTCAGATGAATTAATTAAACTGGTGGGTGAACGTGCCAATTTATGCAACTATATTCATTTGCCCATTCAAGCCGGCAGCAATGAAATTATCCGAAAAATGAATCGTAAATATACGCGGGAAGATTATCTGGTATTGGTGGATAAAATTAAAAAATGGATTCCGGATGTAACCATTACCACTGATTTAATTGTCGGTTTTCCGGGAGAAACCAGGGAGCAATTTGCGGAAAGCGTGGATATTTTCGAGCGGGTGCAATTTGACATGGCTTTTATTGCCCAGTATTCACCCCGTCCCAAAACGGCGGCCAGCAAGTTAGAAGATGATGTCAGCCAAGCCGAGAAGAAAAAGCGTAAATATTGGCTCAATGAGGTGCTGGGAAAAATTATTTTGGCCAAGAATAAGAAATTAGTCGGTCAAATCATTGATGTGCTGGTACACAAATATCAACGCGGCCGGTTGGTGGCCTATACGGAAGGTTTAAAACCGGTGCATTTGGAGGGGAAGAAGGAATTAATTGGAAAATTGATTCCAGTAAAAATAACCAAAGCGATGGATTGGGGATTGGAAGGGGAGATTCGCAAGAACTAACAATCAATATGATTAATGATGATTATTTTGTCATCCCCGCCTTCTCTTCTGTGTCATCCCCGCCTTGAGCGGGGATCTTATATGCAACGCGTATATTACAGTCTTGATGATGAGATCCCCGCTAACCCACCCCACAAATCAATAGAGTTTGCGGGGACCCCGGAAGGCGGGGATGACATATTCCAAGATTATTTACCAATTTAGAACATCATAATAAAGATCACCTAACCCAGGATTTTGTTTTAGTATTAATTCAAATTTCCAAGACCGACCCCATTTTTTTAATCTTTTTTCTCGGTTTATGGCTACATTAACGTCCTCATGAACTTCATAATAAATCAGTTTAGTTAATTTGTACTTACTGGTGAAACTATTAATTGTGCTTGTTTTATGTTCATAGATTCTCCTTACAAGGTTATTCGTGATACCAGTGTACAAGATTTTGTTGTATTTATTTGTCATAATGTAGACGTAATAGAATTTTTGCATTTGACTTGATATTTTTTAGTATTTTTATTTTAGTAATATTAATATTAAATATAATTATTGTTTTTATTAATTATTGATGAGATCCCCGCTCAAGGCGGGGATGACAGGAGAGAGACTGATAATATTCGTTTTATAATTATTATTTTTTATGAGAAATAACCATTTCCAAGACAACAAAGCGGCGCGGCGGGAAGCTAAGAGTAGAAAGAAGAAATATGGCATGAAAGAAAGTGGGCGGGGGGTTAAATTGATCGAGCGCTTGCAGAAAGAAAGGGCAGATAAATTAAAAAGAATATCAAAATCTGATAGTAAATAAAAATATGTCTTTACCAATAAAAATAATCGCTATTGGCGGGCCGACGGCTTCGGGGAAGACGGAGGCGGCGTGGCAATTAGCCAAAGAGTTTAACGGGGCGATAATTTCCTGTGATTCGCGACAGATTTATCGGGAAATGGATATTGCCACTGATAAAATTCAATATCAACTCCCCTACTCTGACCCAATTGTTTACCAAGATATTGATCATTACGGAATTAATCTAACGACGATCGATAAGCCCTGGACTTTGTACGAGTGGCAAAAATACGCGCGCCAAACTATTAAGAAAATAAATAAAAAAGGCCAGCGGCCATTTTTGGTCGGGGGAACCGGTTTGTATATCCAGGCTATGGTTGATAATTACGATTTGCATCGGGATTATGACGTGAATTTGCGGACGGAATTGAACCAGCTGTCTTTACAACAATTACAGGATAAATTAATAAAATTAGATAATGATTTATATAACAGCATTGATTATCATAATCCCCGGCGCTTGATCCGAGCGATTGAGAAGAAGAATCATGAATTACACATTACGAATAACGACCGTAGGGGCGGGGTTGTCCCGCCCAGCACGATAAAATCACACCAGTATTCCGGTTTGGTTTTATCATTTATTCCCGATCGAGAAATAATCCGCGAAAAAATTACCAAACGGGTCGATGTGCATTTAAAAAAAGGTGTTTTGACGGAGGTGGAAAATCTAATCAAAAAATACGGACCAGCCGATCCGATTTTGAATTCCACCATCAGTGTGCAAGAATATATCCCCTATCTGCAGGGTAAAATATCTTTGGAAGCGGCCAAGAAAAAAGTGATAATCAATAATTATCACTACGCCAAAAGACAAATGACCTGGTTTCGAAAATATGGGAAGACGGTTTTTTGTCAAAACTTGGGAGAGATGAGAACGAAGATAAAGGAATTTACGCGTTAGCGGCACGGTCGAGGGGGATGTCGATATTGATGTAGGCTTCTTTTTCGGATTTAATTTCAAAGACCTGACCACAGTACCAGTCAAATTTTTTCTTTTTATTGATCAAGACACAGGCATTGGTGGGAAACTGATAGCCGGTTTTTTCAACCTGGACAATGTATTTGCCCGGCACAACCAGAAAGGCAAAACGACCATCGGGATCGGTTAGTTTGGTCTCCATAATGCGGTCGTATTCCGGGTCGATGATTTTAACGATGGCCATGGAAATCGGCAGGCCGGTTTTGGAATCGTAAATTAGTCCCCAGGGCTTGGGCTGGATGCTCATTTTGTATATTTTGTAAACCAAGGCGCCAAAGTAAACCAGCATGATAAAATAATTAACAAATCCGCCATGCAGCAGGGCAATGGCGATGCTAATGACAAAGCCCAAGGATAACAAGGGGAAAGACACCACGCCGAGATAATATTGCAGGCGACGTAAGTTGTAGGTCCCTTTTTTGGTCAGGGCTTGTTTGATCGTCTCTTTGGGGGTAATGGGGATATTGAGGTTGATAATCTCATTGTCTTGATGAACAGTGATTTCTTCCCCCAGATAAATATTGGTGTAGCGGCCGTCATATAAACCATAGCTGCCCAAAGCCGGAAAGCGGAAGTCGTGTTTGGCCACTTTGATAATATATTTTCCCTTTTTCACCAAAAAGCCATAGCGACCGTTTTTGTCGGTCACTTTGCTTTCAACCTGTTTTTTGGTCTCTGTATTGTAAAGACGGACGATAGCCAAATCGACGGGTTTTTTGGTGTCAGAATTGTAGACCACGCCCCAGGGATCACGAGCGGGGATAATGCCCAGCCAGGTGGCGATTTGGTTGAGACCGAGCAAGATTAAACTAAAAATTTCAAAAATTAATCCAAACAATGAAAAAGCGATCAAACCAATGGCGCTCCAATAAGCTAATTGCTCGATCCGACTGACAATCGGGACTAGCTGATCCTGGTCAAAATAACGACGGATTTTGTCCCCGGGAAGAGCTTCACCGGTCCCAATGATCGGCCGGGGATTAATGGTTAGATTGTAGACAGAACTAGGTAAACTAATGAAGCCATAGATATTGTCTGCGACAGCATAGATTGAATATTCTCCCGGTGGTAAATCATTTTGTAAATTTAATTCCCAAAAGCCAAAATTATCGGTGGTCACCTGGTAGATGCGGAATTGACTGTCGTTATAAATATAAATATTGATGTTAACATTGGGGGCGGCGGTGCCATTAATGTTGATGCTGTCGGTTTCCAGGATATTGTTTTCGGCCAACTTAACCGTCGGCGGCATGAGAACATATATCGGCTGACCCGATTTGATGGTTTCTTCATTGATCAATATTTCCACGTTGCCGGGATAGATACCCAGATCATCATAGTAGGCGCTGATGTTGGTAAGAAAATCTTCCAGACGGGTAAATTCCAATACTAATTCAAATTTACCATCCAGATCAGAATAGGTATTTTTGGTTTCAATGTCATTACTGGCTTCAGAAAAGGAATTGGGGAAGGTCCAGCCAATGATTGGCACGTAGTAGGGGGTGATTTCCTGGCCGGCGGGGGGGGTGGGGGG
>Ga0265297_10001148_pt1 | contig 64983 bp, 58 predicted proteins | sample Munlanlwell13791_FD_192502 | JGI IMG/M metagenome (GOLD analysis project Ga0265297, IMG submission 192502) | Leachate microbial communities from a municipal landfill in Southern Ontario, Canada - Leachate well 137-91 | ecosystem: Engineered > Solid waste > Landfill > Unclassified | place... | reverse complement strand
GAACCGGAGCTTGTTTACGGTATTCTTCCTGAAGCTTCTCGTCATCTAGAGCGAGTTCTTGGGATACCAATTCCAAAAATACAACGGTAGTCTCACCCGGTATCAGCGTGATCTCCCGTGTAGCGGCTTTGGAGACCGTAAGACGGCGCAGATATTCGTATCGGGACAGTTTTTCATCTCTGATATCGATCCATCCGTGCTGAGGCTTGCCGATCATGCGTAAAATAAAAGCATCTATTTTATATAAGTTAACGCCATCGTTTTGGAGGTATGCTATACTTTTAAAAACAGATCCTTGCGGTATATAAACGATTTTGGGCGATGTCACAGTGGAGAATAGATAGCTTATGCACGACAGAATCATCACCAAAATAATTCCGAAAATCCATTTGAGAATCGGTCTTTTTCTTTTTTTTACTTTTTTGGCGCTTTTTTTCACGTTTATCGCTTTATTAGAAGGAATTAGTATTGATCGCCTCACCATCGGGGATATCAAAATTGAGAAATTATATCTCAAATGGGACAAAGCTCTCCTTATTAAAGTTTCAAAAATCGATCTGAGCGAAATCAAATCCGACGATACCCCCCTGACCCTCAAGCCCCTTTCCAAACTCCCCTCTGCCATCCGCTATGTCGAGGGGTGGATAGAAAAGATCGATATTAATATTCTTCAATATAAAGATATCAGAGCCTCTCTCATCTACCGTAAATCCAATCCCGGTACCATTGTAATATATAAAGGTAAAGAGACCTATCACTCTACATTTACCCTGACCGATACCTCTTTTGATTTTACCCTCCCGCCTATGCCCCTGATGGATGCCAATATTTCCGGTACCTTATCGGTCAAACTCAAAGAGCAACAGCTGAGCGCACATATCCTTTTATCGCTGCCTCAGACTCCCGCTATCCATATCAGCACTGTCGGAAATACCGATATGCTTCATCTCTCACTCCATGCCGACGGTGATCTGACGACGCTCAAACCTCTTATCCGGTTTATCGGCCTTGACCCTCAAATCGCGCCGTGGGTAGTAGATTATGCAAAGGCCGACCGGCTTACTATCCGTCGGTTGGACGGGAATTTCCATTACGACAAACCTGAAGAGCTTCTAATGACTCTGCGTGCGGATGCCACGGTATTTACGGGGGAATATACATTTGCCCAGGGGATAGATCCGATCAAAGCGCCCGTTATCGACCTGAAATTCGTCAACGGCAAACTCTATATTGACCCTCGCGACGGAACGTTTTATTCCCTTCCGACCGAACGCAGCCGCCTGTTTATCGATTTTACGACTCCCCATACGATGCTTGAAGCGTTTATTCAAACACGCCATGGCGTACTGAATGATTCCATATTGACCCTCTTGCGTCACTATAACATCGAGGTTCCGGTCAAACAAAGCGCAGGAGAGTGTGACGTCGATCTCAATCTCTCCGTCAATCTCTACAGTTTCGACACAACGGCACAAGGGGTATTTCGCCCCACCGATTCCGAGATCCTCCTCGGTCAGGTCCCCTTGCATACCGAAGGGGGGGTCGTCAATCTCGATAATACCCGCGTCAGTTTTCAAAACTTTATCGCCCATTACGGGGATAAAGCCGCCCATGCGCAGGTCAAGGGGGAGTATGACGCCCATACGGGTCATGGCGTCGTCTCGATTGATGCGTACGATGTCACCCTCACCGGCAATGATCGGCGGCTAAGTCTTTTTGACACCCGAAATCCGCTCCGCGTCAACTATATTATCGCCCCCGATCATGATACCTTGAGCATAAGCCCTTCCAAATGGAATCTGCTCGGCGAGATTTTGAATATCGGTGCGATTCGCGCCCCTTTTGATTATCGCCGCGTATTTTTTTCCGCCCAGTCGGTCCCCTTCAGTGTTTCGGATAAAATTCACGGCAGCTTTAGCGCCATCTTTGACGGGACGAAGAAAAAGACCGATGTCCGTCTGCGCCTGGACGATTGCAATCTTGAAGAGGTCACTCTGCGCAATGCCCCGTTAAATCTAAATATCCACTATGAAAGTGCCCAATCGACACTCCAAAGTCCGTATGCATCGGCATGGTCCGCCCACAAACTTCCGCTGCTCCTCTCACCGTTTATCGCAACACTCGCAGGGGATGAGATCACCTTTGACGGGATAGAAACGGTACTCGGCGATATCCTAAAAGGGAAATTTACCGGTACATATCGCCTTGACACCCGGCAAGGGGCTTTTCGTCTAAGCGACATGATCCCGATCGATCCGAAACTCGTCCCCCTGATCGATCCAAAAGAGTCTATCGACCTGAGCGTCGATGCCGGCGGCGACGAAATCAATATCAAAGCCGAAAAGCTTAAAACCCATTTTTCAACCATCCCCCAAGGGTGGAAAATCACAATGAGCGATATCTCTTTGCTCTCGCGCAAATCTCCACTGCTGCGCTATTATGATGTCAATAACGGATATATGAATCTCTATTACACCGGGGAGAGGTCACGTTACACCTTTAACGGAGAGATCGATTACCCTTATGCCCTTATGGTCGTCAACGACAAGCCCGAATCGCGCTACCGCTTCAGCGGCGCACATCAAGACGACCGTTCTACCATACGGATCAATGACCGCATTATGATGACCCAGACCGCCAGGGGGATTGATATCCGGGCAAACAATGCAGGGGTCAACATGCCAGAGCTCTCCCGTTTTCTCTCCAGACACGGGGATGCCAATGCCTCAAAATCCGATCCGTCCTCTACGTCGGCGCCGATCCGTATCGATGCTACCAATACCTATCTTTATATAGCAAAAGGGCGTAAAATAATCGCCGATACAATGACCGCGACGCTATATGACAACGATATGGACGCTTCGCTTCACCATCTGCTCGGAGCGGCCAGCCTCAAAATACGCAACGGCATATTTTATATCGAAGGGCGTGATTTTAATGACCGGTTTATGGAACATCTCTTTACGATGGGGGATTTTATCGGAGGGAAGTTTTCGTTTCAGGCCAAAGGGAACAGCGATTCGTTTGACGGGATCATGCGTGTCGAAGATACGATCATGAAAGAGTATAAAGTGCTCAATAACGTCTTGGCGTTTATCAACACCGTCCCCTCTCTTGCCACCTTTTCACTCCCTAACTACAGTACGCAGGGGCTTCCCGTCAAAGAGGGATATGCCCATTTTGCCTACAATAAAGGGATCGTCAGTGTCGACAACTTCACTTTAAACTCCCGAGAGGTCAAAATACTGGGCGAAGGGAATGCCAATCTAAAAGAGCAAACCCTCCTCGCCACCCTCACCCTCAAGAGTGATTTGGGATCAAAGCTGTCAAAAGTACCGATGGTAGGGTATATCATCTTCGGCGACGACGGATCGATCTCCACGACCGTCACCGTCACCGGAAAACTCGATGATCCGAAAGTCCAAACGGCGATCGCCAAAGAGATCGTCACCGCACCGTTTAATATTCTGAAACGGACGCTGGTCTATCCGTTTTTGTGGATGCTCGATGATGAGAAGAAAAAATGAAAGGTGTCGTTTTTCTTTTTGTCCTTTTCAATCTTATTACATTTGCTCTATTCGGATATGACAAATTTCTTGCACGGACAAATCGACAGCGTATCAGTGAAAAAACGCTTCTTGCTTTTGTTATCGCAGGCGGAAGTGTCGGTGCTCTCTTCGCACAGAAACTGTTTCGTCATAAAACACGCAAGTTCCGATACATCGTGTGGATTATTTTGGTAGCAGAATTTATTGTTTTTGAAGTGCTTTGGAATTACTCTCTTATGCTATCGCACACCGTTTAAAGCAAGTGAAGTTATCGCTGTTTTACGTTCATTTTTGATTTTGTGCTATAATTCTTTTCGCGTATAGAGCTTTATGATGTATTCAATGGAGCGGCATAGGTCGGGGGAGTAATTAACCCTCGACCTTTTTTTTTGCCCTCCAAAGAATACATAGCCAAGGGGTTTTACCCCTTGCCCCCCTACCCCTCCTTGCTGTTTCTGTCTTTTCGTTTATCCACTTCTTTCATTAATTCTAAATACGAATGATTTTTTTATATCCGAAACCGATGAACACTGGCACAAAAATTAAATAGAAAAGTATCATTACAAAATACCCTAAACGCCCATATAGCGAACTCTACCTTCTCAAATATTTATTGTATCAATATACCTATATTTTTACTCGTTGCGTAAAACGGTCAACACATCAACTTCAGACGCTTTTTTCGCCGGATACCATGCCGAGAGGAGTACGATGACAAAAGCTCCGATGATGATCGAGAAGAAATCGATGATGCTCAGATCGAGCGGAAGGGTCGATGTGGGATAGACATCGGCAGGGAGAGAGATGATATCGAATGTCCCAAGAATCCATATCCCGGAGAGTCCCAATACCGTCCCCGTCACAATTCCGAGCAAGCCGATGACGATACCGAGGATCAAAAAAATCTTTTTGACCTCTTGTTTCGACGCACCGAGCGAGATCAGCAAGGCTATCTCGCTGCGACGGTTCATCACCGTCATCAACAGCGAGGAGATAATATTGATCGCGGCAATCAGGATGATGAGCATCAAGACGATAAAGAGCGACATCTTCTCCATTTTCAAGGCGGCGAAAAAGTTGCCGTTGTCTTCCCACCATCCGCGGATCGATACCGTATCGGGCAAGACGGCCGAAAGACGGGTGATATCGGCCTCCGGATTCGCAGAATGGACATGGATCCCGTCATAAAGGTTTTCAGGAATTCCCAAAATCCGCTGCAACGAGTCGAGTGTGGTGTAGGAGAACCCCTTGTCATAGGCACTGAGCCCCGAGTTAAAGGTAGAGACCGTCGTGAACCGTTTGATCTTGGGTGCGAGGGCCAAACCGCCCGGCTCCATTTGGGTAAAAATATAGGTGAGTTTCTGACCGCGGGTCAGCATGAACTCTTCCATCAGGGTTTTGCCGGTCATTACCTCAAACCCCTTAGGGACACCCGACTTCAGCCCCTCTTTGACGACACCGTTGACCTCGGCTTCGGCTTTGAAATCGACGCCGAAGAGATATCCCCCCTCCATCTGGTCCCCGCTGCGTGAAAGGACGGTGGAGGTGATATACGGGCTGAATGAAAGATCCGGGAATTGCGAACGGAGCGAATCGAGCAACTCGGTATTGACGGTGCCGTAGAACTTCGGCTGAATCGTGAGGGGATAGTTCATGACGGTGAGTTTTTTCTTGAACTCGTTGTCAAAACCGTTCATAAGGGCCATGGCGATGATGAGGACCATCACGCCGAGGGCTATCCCCGAAAATGCGAGAAGGGCGGAGAGGAAAATAAACGGCTGCTCTTTATCAAACCGCAAAAATCGCTTGACAAGATAAGGGACGATATTCAAGAGGCAAATACCCCTTTTTTAGGTCCCGATTTGCCGCAGCAGTTTTTATATTTCAACCCGCTGCCGCACGGACAGTCGTCGTTTCGGGCGATCTTTTTCTCTTCCGCTTCGCTGTCATGCTTGTTAAGACTCATCCGGACGGCTTCTTGCTTTTTCTCGAGTTCAAGCTGACGGGCCAATGCTTCGGCCTCCTCTTCGATACTGTCTACTTTAAAGCGGATTACGTGAAGGGTCTTGATCGTATCGTATTTGATCGTCTCTACCAGCTCGCTGAAGAGGCTGAAGCTCTCTTTTTTATACTCGACCAGCGGATCTTTTTGGTTGTAAGCACGCAGACGGATACCGGTCTTCATACTGTCCATCTGATAGAGATGCTCGCGCCATGCGGTATCAAGCGTCTTGAGATAGATCTCACGCTCGATGTTCGAACGCATCCCCTCGTCAAGGACCGACATTTTGGTGTCATACTGAGATTTTAGGGTAGATAGGGTCGTGTTGCAAATCGCATCGTATCTCATTTCGCTGTAGAGCGACGGATCCAAATCGCTGTTCGTCTCCTCTTTGATCATCAATACCAGACGTTCGATGTCGATCTCTTCTTCAGGGATCCCTTCGAATATGCCGCACAGGGCAAGGGTGCGGTCGACATATTCGCCGCGGATCGTATTAATTTTATCGGCGACTTTATAATCAGGATCAAGCAGCTCGCCGCGGAATCTATAGACGATCTTGCGCTGTTCGTTGGCGACGTCATCGTATTCGACGATATGTTTACGCCCTTCGAAGTGCATGTTTTCGACTTTTTTCTGCGCTTTTTCGACGGCACGTGTGACCATCGCAGATTCGATGTATTCGCCGTCTTCGACTCCCAGACGCTCCATGATCGCTTTGATCTTGTCCGAACCGAAAATGCGCAAAAGGCTGTCTTCGAGGCTCAGATAAAACTGGCTTGTCCCCGGATCGCCCTGACGCCCTGAACGTCCTCGCAACTGATTGTCGATACGGCGGTTTTCATGCCGCTCGGTTCCGATGATATACAATCCGCCCAGCTCTTTGATCTCATCGCTGACCTTGATGTCGACCCCACGCCCCGCCATATTCGTCGCGATCGTAATCGCCCCTTTCGCGCCGGCATTTTTGATGATCTCACCCTCTTGGGTATGGTTTTTTGCATTCAATACCGTATGGGGAATCTTTTCGTCTTTGAGAATCATATGGAGTTTTTCTGACTTCTCGATCGAAGCCGTACCGATGAGGATCGGCTGCCCCTTGGCATTGAGTTCTTTTATCTTCTCGATCACGGCGGCAAATTTTTCCGCTTCGGTCTTGTAGATCAGGTCATTGAGATCTTTACGGATAACGGGGACGTTCGTCGGGATCGAGATGACATCGAGATTATAAATCTGAGCGAATTCGGTCGCTTCGGTCTGTGCCGTACCGGTCATACCGCCGATCTTGCCGTACATTCTAAAATAGTTTTGAAACGTGATATCGGCGAGAGTCTGGGTCTCTTCTTTGATCACGACCCCCTCTTTGGCTTCCAATGCCTGGTGAAGCCCCTCGGAGTAGCGGCGCCCTTCGGAAAGGCGTCCGGTAAACTCATCGACGATCACAACCTGATCGTCCTGAATTACGTAGTCGACATCCACTTCGAAAATATAGTTTGCTTTTAATGCCTGGTCGAGATGATGGGAAAGGGCCGAGTTTTCAATGCTGTAAAGGTTGTCGACACCGAAAAGCTCTTCGGCACGTCCGATCCCCTCTTCGGTAATAAGGATAAGACGGTCTTTTTCATCGACGGTAAAATGTTCCTCTTTAACCAATGCTTTGGCTACGGCATCGGCACGGGTATAGTTTTCCAGCGTACGGTTGGTGGGGCCGGAGATAATCAGCGGCGTACGCGCTTCGTCGATCAGAATCGAATCCACTTCGTCGACGATAACGAACGCATGTCCGCGCTGGACCATATGCTCTTTTGAATAGGTCATGTTGTCGCGCAGGTAATCGAAACCGAACTCGTTGTTCGTTCCGTAGGTGATGTCCGCCATATATTGGAGACGCTTGTTAGCCGGATCGTATCCCCCCTCGAGGATGATGCCCGTCTCATATCCCAAAAAGCGGTAGAGTTCCGACATCTGTCTGCCGTCACGTTCGGCGAGATAGTCATTGACGGTGACGACATGGACGCCGTTGCCGTTCATCGCATTGAGGATAACCGGCAGGGTCGCCACGAGCGTTTTCCCCTCCCCCGTCTTCATCTCGGCGATCCGCCCTTCGTGCAGCACCATACCGCCGATCAACTGGACATCGAAATGACGCATCCCCAATACCCGTTTGCTCGCTTCACGCGTAATGGCGAACGAATCGACCAACACATTGTCCAATGTTTTTGTACCGTTGCGGACCGCTTCTTTCAAAACGGCAAAAGCATTTTGGAGTTCCTCGTCACTCAATGTCGAAAAATGGCTTTCTTGCGCATTGATCTGCGCGACACGCCTGATATATTTTTTGACTTCACGATCATTTTTAGTTCCGAAGATTTTTCCGACGAGAGATTGGAGCATTAAAAGCCTTCATTATATGCAATATTTAAAAAGTCGCTGATTTTAACATACGAAATCTATTGTTTTGGTTAATGAGTATTGGATACAATGGCGTAATTTGTAAAATAAGGAATTAAAGTGCGTTTTTTACTCTTAACACTATTTATCGGTGCCTCCCTTTTCGCCGCTCCCAAAGAGATCAGTTCATTCAACTCAAAATTTGAACAGACAATTATCGACGATAACGGCAAAACGATCCGCTACAGCGGTGAACTGTGGGCATCGAAACCTCAAAACGCCCTCTGGGTCTACCAAAAACCGATCCAAAAAAGCGTCTACATCAATGCCCAGAAAGTGACCGTCATCGAACCCGCTATCGAGCAGGTCACCCTTCGTACCCTCGACAACGAGATCGATTTTTTACAGATCATCCAAAAATCCAAACGCATCGATGACGACCACTACACGGCAACGGTCAAAGGGCAGACCTATACCATCGCCTTTAAAAACGATATCCTCAGCAGCATCAGCTACACCGACGGATACGACAATCGCGTCACGATCAAGTTTATCGCACCGCTTCAGAACAAAGCGATCGATCCTGCCCGCTTCAAACCGACGATCCCGAAAGATTTTGACATCATCAACGGTTAATGACGTTCGCAGTGCGAGAGCACTGTCTCTCCCCCGTTTTTCCCCACTTCCGGCTGAAAGGTCGTATGGGCTATCCCGATCGCTTCGAGGGCATGCGATAACTCATGAATCACGCAGTTGGTTTCGCTAAGGGTCAGATCCTCATGAAAGTTCAGCCGTGCTTCCAAAAACACCGTCTCATCATCGAGCTGCCACAAATGGATATGGTGGATTTTTTCGATGGCGTCAAAAGCCGCCACGGTTTCGACGACCGCATCGACCGGAACATGCGCGGGGGCAAACTGCATCAGCATCCCCGCCGATTCGCGGACGATCCCGTACGATGAACGGATCAGATACAGCGAGATCAAAAGCGAGAGCAGCGGATCGATCCAGTACCAGCCGAAAGAGTAGATCAGCCCTCCTCCGATCAAGACGGCAACCGATGTCATCAAATCACCCATCAAATGCAAATAGGCGGAGCGGATATTGAGATTGCTATGCGAATCCCTGTGAAGCAGCCATGCGGAGAGGCCGTTTACCGCTATCCCAAGGGTCGCCAAAGCCATCACCCATACCGATGCTACCGGTTCAGGATGGAGAAAACGATCCACCGATTCAAAAATCAGGTAAGCGGAGACGGCTATCAGCACCGAAGCGTTAAACAGTGCGGCGAGTATCTCGGCTCGCTTATAGCCGAACGTCTGTACGATGTTTTGGGGACGGTGGGAGATCCTGTGGGCATAGTAGCTGATGATCAGACTCGTCACGTCGCTGAAATTATGGAGCGCGTCGCTCAGCAGCGCCAATGAGCCGGACAATATACCGCCGATAAACTGGGCGAAAGTGATGATGATATTGAGGATAACGCTGAAGAGGAGTTTGCCGCCGCTTATATCGGTGTCGTGATGGTGATGATGGTGATGTTCCATAAAATAATGTCCGGATTGAAATAAAGACAGTTTAGCAAAAACTTTTGAGATCTCCCTTGAGTGACCGTGGAGGGGAGGAAAATTTAGTTTACGGCTGTTTTTACCGATACTACCAGTATATTGTTCTCTTGTAAGCTATTTCAAGAAATAAAGGAGACCGTATGTCTATCCGTCCGCTTTTGATTTTGCCGGCTTCCATACTCCTCGGCGCATCTCTCTACGCATCATCGTACTCGTTATCCGTCAGTGCGGATACGACCAAATTCGACTATACCGAAACCGCCAACGGTGCGGTACTGGATACCGAGACCAACGGTTTCGGCGACATCAGCGGCTATACCGTCGATTTTCAGCCCGAGAAAAACGGGTTTTACGTCAGCGGCAGTTATGCCAAAGGGGATACCGATTATATCGGAGGGACAAATCTGAATCCCACCTACGGGTCCCATCAGACGACGACGCACAATACGCTTGTCGATTACAGTGCCGGATACAAAACGACGACCGTCATCGCTAGCCGTCACATGGAGATACCCGTCAAGTTCGGTGTCGGATATCACGGATGGCTCAGAGAGCTCCAAAGCACACCGACAGTGTTCGGATACGATGAAAAATACGAATGGGGATATTTTGATGCGGGGGTCGGATTGCATTACCGTGCATCCTCGGCGATCTTGATGGGAATCGACGCCAACTACCGTAAAGCATTTAACGCCGAGATGTATGAGAACTGGAACGGCTACACGTATAAGCTCAAAAATGTATACGGCTATAAAGTCGCTGTGCCGCTCGAATACAGTCTTGATGCGTCATGGAGCACTTTTGCCAAATACACCTATGAGTACTGGAACATCGACGCGTCCGATCCTGTCGGAGGATACTATGAGCCCGACAGCGAGACGAAAAATGAAACGCTCTCCGTCGGTGTGAAGTTTAGATTCTGAAATCGGTTATTTGCCCTGCTTCGCGTCTTTAAGCTTTTGCAAGAACCCCTCGGGTGATGCTCCGCCGACCATCATCCGTCCGATTTGTTTGCCGTTTGAATCCAAAAAATAATAGGTAGGGGTACCGAAGACCTGATACCCGTATTTGTCGGGATGTTCCCCGATATCGATTTCGACCGGTACAAAAAAGTTTTTGACGTACTCAGCGACGTCATCGTCTTCGTAAACAGTTTTTTTCATGTAGTTACACATCTTGCAGGTTTTGCTTGAAAATATCAGCATGACAGTTTTATGCTCTTTTTTGGCTTTTGCGAGCCCCTGCTCATAACTCCCGGCCCAATCAAGTTCAGCAAACAGAGAGCTTGTTAACAATAAGGCTGTCAAGAGGATTTTTTTCATTTTGTCTCCAACGATTGAATATGGGTGATGAATACTTGCGTATCTTTATAGCCGATTAGATCGGCACCTTGGATGGAATTTCCGCTCTCATCAAAAAAGATCATGGCCGGAGGACCGAAAAGATTGAACCGTTTGGCAAGCGCTTGTTCTGCTTCACTGTTTGCCGTTACATCCACGCGTACCAAAACATACTCTTTTAATGATTCGATCACTTTAGGGTCTTTAAAAGTAACATTGTCAAGTTCTTTGCACGATGTACACCAATCGGCATAAAAATCCAACATTACTTTTTTACCTCCGCTTTGTTTCAAAATCGCATCGAGCTCTTCTGAGGAATGGATGATCGTAAATTGTAATATGTCGGCAGTCGGCTGATAAGAAGCAGCGGATTTTTCATTCCCCAATGGGGTAAGAGGGTTTTCAGCCCCTTTGACACCACCATAAAAAAGCATCAGTCCATACGCCAGAAAAATAATCCCTACCCCTTTATAAAAAGCTTTTATCCCTTTATGATGTTGCAGAGGCTCCAACGCCCCAAGATAAACCGAGATAATTATCAGCAGAGCGGCCCACAACATAAGCGCGATGGACGGCACCACTATCCTGCTGAGCATCCAGATGGCAATTACGATCATGACCACACCAAAGATATGCGAGACAGTATCCATCCATCCGCCAGGACGAGGCATATATTTACCGGCACCGGTTCCGATCAGAAGCAAAGGAACACCCATTCCAAGACTAAGGACAAAAAGGGCAGCACCCCCAAGCACAGCATTGCCGCTCTGTCCGATATAGACCAACGCTCCTGCCAGTGGAGGTGCGACGCACGGGCCTACGATCAGGGCCGATAAAAAACCCATAATCGCTACGCCGAGATACCCACCTTTGGAGCTTGCCTCTTCAGAGGATTTAGACAGTTTCGTCTGCCATGAGGAGGGAAGACCGATTTTGAAGAATCCGAACATCGACATTGCCAATCCGACAAAGAGGAGTGCAAAGGTGGAAATAACCCACGGATTTTGCATCGCGATTTGAATGTTACCGCCAAATAATCCGGCCAAAACGCCGGCAATCGTATAGGCAACCGACATGGAGAGAACATAGACAAGCGAGAGGAGAAATCCCCGTTTGGCATTCATGTTTTTCCCCTGCGCGACAATGATCGAGGAGAGGATCGGAATCATCGGGAAAATACATGGCGTCAGAGAGAGCAAAAGGCCGAAGGTAAAAAATGTCAGAAGAATGAGAGGGACATTTCCTTCGATAAAGGTTTGGGTAATTTGATCGGTTTCTGAGACAGTAATCGGGCTTTTTTTGACAACCGATGCTACTTTTACGGGGACAGTACTGTCACCTTTTAGTACAAGTTTAGACGTTTCGATGTTAAATTTAAACGTTGATGCAATCGGCTCATAACAAAGCCCTTGCTCGGAGCATCCCTGATAGCTCAGCTGCAACGTAATGGGAACGACATCGTCTACGGGTCTGTCTTTGGCTAGTTTGAGGTCGATAACGGGCGACGTTGTATACACTGTCTCACCCTCATGATTGACCCCTTCAGGCAAGGTGATATGATCGATAATCACACCGCTATTTTTATCGACAATAGTGGCTTTTATTTTTGATTTATAGAGATAAATTTTTTCACCCAGCTCGATAGTAGCACTAACCGTGCATTTCTTTTTCATGTAGGCAGAAGCCTTGAAAGCCTCTTCTGGCATCAAAAATTTGGGTTCTCCAAATAAAAGAGCGTTGAATAACAACACCCATATGACTATCGATTTCATTTATTTACTCCATTTCATTAAAAAGTCAAAACTTTGTCGCTGATCAGCACCCAGTCGGCTAAAATTTGCATTGTCGAGGATACATTTTCATCAAAATAGGGCTGATTCTTGTTCAAGCCGCACCGTGCATTGCAGGTCCCGCAAGCTTGCAGTGCTACTCCTTCATGATAAAGCTTTTTCAGCATCTCTACCAAATCTTGATCGTAACTGTCGGGTTTACGGGTCATATCGCGGGCCAAATCAACCGCATCATTCATCAGAAAGATATTGACCTTTTCTCCGCTATTGTGAAGCGTTTTTGCCAAACGCAGGGCATTCCATGTTACGTCCGAACCGTTATAGGGCTGATGGTTTAAAATCAGTGTCGTCATGTTCTCTCCTTTGATGATTGAATAGGTTTCAGGATAAAAAAACAATAGTGCTGTTCGCTGCCGCCAGGGGTGATATGGATCTCCTCCGTAACGTGCAAGATGTCGAAACGCCCTCGTACGAAATTTTTTATCCTCTCTTCATCGTATTGTCGCACGGGCAATGCGCTGCAGCTCTCCGGTCCATCTACCGCAAACGTCCCGATGATTGCGTGCCCTTCGGGAGATAATAAACGGTGCAGAGTTTGCAGATAGGCATATTGTTCCTCCTCTTTTTGGAGAAAATGAAATACCGCACGGTCATGCCATACATCAAAGAACTTGTCCGATGAAAAAGCGCATACATCACCGATAATGTAGTGAGGAATATCGGCGGAAGCCCCAAGCCGTTTTCTGACGATATCCAATGCGCTCGGAGCAATATCGAGGAGTGTAATATCACTATAGCCTGATTCGATCAACGTATCCGCCAAGATAGAAGCGCCGCATCCCACATCGATAAACGCATCGCCGGGAGTCGAACCGATTTGGCGCAGCAGCGAGAGGGAGACAGAGGGCTCTTTTTGATACCACCCCACGTTGCTCACATCCTTGGTCGTATAGACGTTTTCCCAATGACGCTGCCTAACGTTCCCCTCCCCTTTGGTCGCTCTAAACGTCGCTCCGGAAGTCGTCGGGGCAGTCGTGTAGTGGTTGGTTCCCACACATTCGACGTTCACAAACCCCGCTTCGTTCATCATCTCGATCAGAGCCTCTTTGGAGAGCGTCCCCTCGACACAGTTGGCCCAGTCGCCCTCTGAAGCGCTTTGCGAACAGCACGATGTGGCGCAGCTTTCTTCCGAGATATCGATCATATCGGCGAAATAGAGTTTCCCCTGTGGCTTAAGGACGCGAAAAATCTCTGCAAATACTTTGAGCTTGGAGGATGCGAGGTTGATCGCCCCGTTGGAAATGACAATATCGACGCTTTCGTTTTCAATGGGGAGATTTTCGAGATTCCCCTCCATCACTTCGACATTCTCCAAACCCGCTTCTTTGGCGTGACGGCTTGCCGTTTCGACCATCAGCGGCGTGATATCGACTCCGATCGCCTTTCCCCCCGTGAGCAATGCCGCGACACACAGATCGATACCGGCACCGCACCCCAAATCTAAAACCGTCGATCCTTCCGAAAACTTTCCAAGCTCAAACGGATTACCGACCGCGGCACAGTAGTCCCAAATCGCATAGGGGAGTTTTTCGATCCACTCCTCTTTGTAGCCGTGACTGCTGGCGTTCTCTATCCCTTTGTCCCACCCGAAGTCTTTGTCCGGATTTTGGGCCAGATCGCTGTAAAGCGCTATAATTTGCTGCGATGCACATGATGATGCCATAGCGATCCTTCTTGTAAAAAGCAATTTAGCTATTTTGCTAAATAGTTAATACAATGGTATAATATTCGATAATAAATGTCAAGGGTTGAACATGCTCACTATGGAACAAAAAATAAAGGTTTTTAAAGCGCTCGGGCACGAGACCCGTTTTTTGATTTTTAAAAATGTCTTTACCGGCGGATACGCCTGCTCCATCGATCCCACCAAACCCAAAAACGACCTGATTGCGCAGGCGACCTGCGTCAGTTCCATCGCCGAGCATTTCAATTACTCCCTTCCAACCATTTCACGCCATCTCAAAGAACTCAAAGACGCAGATATCATTATTATGAAAAAAATTGTCAACAAGATCTACATTGAGCCTAACTTTGAGACCATAAGAGAGATTGCCGGATGTTTTGAAACGCTGGTAGAGGAGTTAGAGAAGAATCGGACCTATATTTTCGATAATACGGGAGAGAGCGCTTAATTGCCAGAATAAGCGCTCAATTTTTTTAAATTAGCTTTTTATAGTAATCCAGCCAACGCCGCCAATAACACCGGAGGCGTAATCACCAATCCCACTTTCATGTATTCACCCCATCCGATCTTGACCCCCTTTTGTGCCAGTACGTGAAGCCATAGCAAGGTAGCAAGCGACCCGATCGGGGTCATCTTCGGTCCGAGGTTGCATCCGATGATGTTGGCGTAGGCGAGTGCGCTGTTCCCCGCTTCGGCAATCGCGATGTCCATAATCATGACGGTCGGCATATTGTTCATCACCGAGCTGAGGATGGCGGAGAGAAAGCCCGTCCCGATCACGGCATACACACTTCCCATCGATTGCAACTGGGTAATCACTCCCGCCAGATAGGTCGTGAGTCCCCCGTTTTTCAGGCCGTATACGACGACGTAAAGACCGATACTAAACCACACCACCTGCCACGGTGCCGCCTTGATCGTCAGAAGAGGCTTCGTCGCTTTAAAGTACGTCGCAATGGCGAGAAATACCAACGCTCCGCCGAGAGCGAACAGCGAGACGGGGAGATGATACGCATCTCCGATGAAATAGCCGACCATAAGCAGAGCCAAAAACCACCAGCTGAGGCGGAACATCGTCATGTTGCGGATCGCGCTCTCGGGAGCTGCGAGATTTTCGACATCGATATGAGTCGGTATATCCTTGCGGAAAAAGAGCCACAGGACGGCAATAGAGGCGACGATGCTGAGGAGATTTGGGAGGAACATCGTTTTGGCGTATTCCCAAAACCCGATCTGAAAATACCCCGCGGTGACGATGTTGGTCAGGTTCGAGATGACGAGCGGATTGGAGGCGCTGTCACCGATAAATCCTCCCGCCATTAAAAACGCGAACATCGCGACGGGATTCATTTTGAGGTATTTCATTTTGGCCAGAATGATCGGGGTGAGGATCAGTGCCGCGCCGTCGTTGGCGAAAAACGCCGATACGATGGCTCCGAGGATCATCATATAGATAAACATAAGATTCCCGTTTCCTTTGGACAAACGAACCATCTTGAGTGCCGACCATTCGAAAAAACCGATCTCATCGAGCACCATCGAGAGGAGTATAATTCCGATAAACGCCAGTGTCGCATCCCAGACGATGGAGGTCACCGTCCATACATCGGTGATACTCACGACACCCAGTGCCAACGCTACTATCGCTCCGACAACAGCAGTCGTCCCGATCTGGAGACCTTTCGGTTGCCATATAACAAATACCAATGTTGCTAAAAACACCCCTGCCGCTAAAACCATAATCATCTCCGAATAAATATGGAGAATTGTAGCATAATATCAACATATCTTGATATATTATTTTATTTTCGTTACACTGTCATAAATCGGAGGATATTCATGGATGTTTTTTTAGAAACCGTCTCGGCGCTGAACGACGAAACCCGCATCAAGCTCCTCGCTTTTTTGGATACGCACGGTGCGTTGTGCGTCTGCGACCTGCAGGAGAGTTTCGGCATGATCCAGTCGCGCCTCTCGCGTCACCTGAAAATCCTCAAAGAGAGCGGATTTTTGCGGGTCGATCGGTGCGGTACGTGGGGGTATTACTCTATCCGCTCTCCCCTGGATCGCTTCCGCAGCGAAGCATTGGCGGAAATCCGCTGTCTAAATCTTGAGCTGCCCCCCTTGAAAAAATTATCCCAAAACGAAGGTTGTACACTATGAAAAACGTCCTTATCCTCTGCACCGGTAACAGCTGCCGCTCAATCATGGCCGAAGCGCTCATCAATGCCAAAATGGGCGATTGTGTTCACGCGCAAAGCTCCGGCGTCAAAGCCAGCGGAAAAGTCAACCCGAACGCTCAGGCACTTCTGGAAGAAAAAGGGTTCTGGAGAAGCGAGTACCACTCCAAAGTGATCGATACGGTCATCAACACCCATTTCGATCTCGTCGTCACCGTCTGCGATCATGCCCATGAAACCTGCCCGATGTTCCCGAAAGCGGTCAAGACGATCCATGTCGCATTTGAAGATCCGAGCGGTAAAGAGGTCGAAGAGTACGCTAAAACACTCGCCCTTATAGAGGAAACTCTACTGCCGATTATCAAAGCGGAGCTGTGCGGCTGATGTGGCAGGATGCCGTTAATATTATAGTATATCAATGGTTGGGGCTCCATCAGGGGGAGAAGCTCTCGGGTGCGATCAACTTTTTTATCTACGACACGGGCAAAATTCTCTTTCTCCTCACCGCCATCATCTTCGCGGTGACGCTGCTGCGCTCCTATTTTTCGACCGAAAAGGTACGCGTTTACCTGAGCAAAAAGCACGAGTACACGGGCAATGTTCTCGCCGCACTCTTCGGGATCATCACTCCGTTTTGCTCGTGCTCGGCGATCCCGCTGTTTTTGGGATTCCTGCAGGCGCGGATACCGCTTGGGGTGACGTTTAGCTACCTGATCTCCGCCCCTCTTAACAACGAGATCGCCATTGCGATGCTCCTCTCGATGTTCGGGTGGAAAGTGGCGGCTCTTTATATCGGTTTCGGCCTCCTCATCGCCATTATCGGCGGTATCGTCATCGGCCGCATGGGACTGGAGAAAGAGATACTGATCGACGTAAAACCGATCGAGGGGGAGCTAACAGCCGAAAATCACCTTGTCCCCTTTAAATCCAGACTCAACGATGCGATGGAGTACACCCTCGATATCCTGCGCAAGATTTGGCTTTATGTTCTCGTCGGTGTCGGTGCGGGTGCCTTTATCCACGGGTATGTCCCCACCGATTTCATCACCTCAATTGCCGGGGCGGACAATATTTTTGCCGTCCCTTTGGCGACGATGCTGGGGATACCGATGTACTCGAATGCCGCAGGGGTCATGCCGCTCATCGAAGTACTCACCTCAAAAGGGATGTTGCTGGGGACGGCATTGTCGTTTATGATGGCGATTACGGCCCTCTCCCTGCCGGAGGCGATGATCCTCAAGCGGGTCATGAGCTTCAAACTCATCGCCATCTTTTTCGGGACGGTGACGCTCGGGATTATCGGCGTCGGTTATCTGTTTAATGCGCTGTTATGAGAACGTTAACGGAGTCAAACCCCGTTAACTACGCTTGCCTCTGACGAGGCAGAAAAATTAAAGGAATTTGCATGAAAATCAACATTACCAACCAACCCAGCGGAGTCAAAGCGTTTCTGTCGGGGTTTAATACCGAAGAACTAAGTGCTAAGATAGAGGCGTGCAAAAGCGGCGAATGCGCGTGCGCGTGCGACCCTGCAATGATGCGAAAGATCGAATCGATCGATGTGGCGAGTGCGGAGGGTGGATCTACGATCACCATTACGGGAGATGTGGATGCACAGACCCTCGCACCGATGATGCAAGAATGTCTGTTAGAAAATAAGTGATAAACTTTTGGGCTTTGCTCATTTGGACGTATACCATACAAACAGGAGAGAACCAATGAAAATCGAAATTTTGGGAACCGGATGCACAAAATGCAAAACCCTCGAAGAGGCTGTCAAACAAGCGGTGGCGCAGAGCGGCATCTTCGCCCAAATCGAAAAGGTGGACGATATCATGAAGATTATGGAGTATGGGGTGATGAGCACTCCGGGACTCGTCATCGACGGGAAAGTCGTCAGTACCGGCAGAGCGCTAAGCGTGGATGAGATCAAAGAGCTGATCAAAGCGCCGTAGTATGGAAAGCTTCTTATTAGGACTTCTCGAAACCCATGGAGCTTTGGTATTCGCCGGAGCTTTTAGTGTCGGAGCCCTAACCTCGCTTGCCCCCTGCTCTATCATCTCTGTCCCGCTGCTGGTGGGGAGTGCGTTGGGGATGAGCTCGCATCTCACTCCACGAGAGCGGGTACGGTTTACCTATCTTTTCTCCTTGCTGTTTGCGTTTGGGGTAACGGTAAGTTTTTCCATACTTGCCTATATGGTGGCAAAAGTGGGGTACTTTTTCTCCGTCGCACCGATGGAAGCGTACATCGCAGGGGCGATCGCGGCAATTTCGATCGGTCTGTATTCTCTGGGGTTACTCCCTGAGATCATCGACAAATCGCGCTGGATGAGCCGCCTCATAACGCTGCGCTACGTGGGAGCGTTTTTGATCGGGTTGCTCTTCGGCCTCGTCTCTACCCCGTGTGCTTCGGCTCCGCTGGTGGCCATCATCACCGTAGCTTCCAATGCCCCCGATTGGTACGCGTATACACTTGTCCTCACCTTCGCGCTGGGGCATTCATTGTTGCTGCTGGCTGCGGGGATATCGGTGGGATTTGCCCAAAGTGTCGCCTCCAGCTCTGCGGTAGCGTTTATCAGCGGATGGATCACAAAAATATTTTCCTTTGCCCTGATCGGGATCGGAGTCTATTTTTTTACCCTTGCCTACGCGCAATTTTAAAGGATCATTATGTCTAAACTCGTTTCCCTTCTCGCCCTTTGCGCATCGTTGTTTTCCGCCGAATTGCAACCGTACCCTTATGCACTCGTCCAACAAGAGATCGGCAAAGGGCGCAACGTCATGGTCGAAGCAGGCTCGACCAAATGCGGTGCCTGCAAAGAGATGGCGAAACTTCTCTACCGTGAGATGGAACTCAAACCCGATCGCAAGATCTTTATTGTCAACGTCGGCGAAGAGCGTGACGCGGCACGCTCCATGAAGATCTTAATGATTCCTACGCAGATCGTCTATGATGCGAAGGGGCGTGAGATCGACCGCCATATAGGGGAATTTACGACCGACGGACTCAAACAGTTTTTAGCCAAGCATAAAATCTAAAGTGCTGTCACTATGCAGTGTGACGCCGATGTTTGTACAGCGTCGATAAAGAGAAATAAACATTCTGTAGCGATTGGCAGTTTGGGTGTATAATAAAATCACGGCTATCTTTTAGCGAGGAGACGGTGATGGAAACGCATATACTCGATATTGCCGGTCTGCATGTCAGCGTCGCGGACAAAGAGATCATCAAAGGGATAGACCTCACAATCAAAAAGGGGGAAGTTCATCTCCTCTTCGGCCCGAACGGTTCGGGCAAATCGACGCTGCTAAGCGCCATCATGCAACTGCCGGGGTACACCGTGACCGCGGGAAACATACGGATAGACGGCACCGACACGAAATCTCTCACAACCGATGCCGTCGCCAATTTGGGTGTCGGAATCTCTTTTCAGCATCCCCCCAAGATTCCGGGGATCACCCTGAAGCGGTTCTTGCAGGCGATCAACCGTTCTACCGATCTCGCACAGGAGGTCATCGAACTTGATCTCGAAGCATTTATCGAAAGGGATATCAATGTCGGCTTCTCCGGCGGGGAACTCAAACGGGCCGAAATACTGAAACTTTATGCCCAGAATCCAGACCTGATTTTGATAGACGAACCCGAATCGGGCGTTGACATCGAAAACATCGCCGTCATTTCCAAAGCGATCAACAAAATACTCCGGATCAATACCCTCAATAAAAAATCGGCACTCATCATTACCCATACGGGGCATATACTCAACGCCATCGAGGGGGATGTCGGGCATATCTTTATCGACGGAAAAATCGTCTATACCGGCGATCCCGCAACGATCATGGAGAGTATCAAAAAACGGGGCTACAAAGAAAGCGTCGTGTTTTTACAAGCAGAAAAGGAGAGAGAATGGGACGAGAAGCACTGGATTCAGGGGCTCTGGAAGCGCTTAAAAACGTTGCCTTTGGTGAGACAAGCGACAAATCAGCCACCTTTTTAGCCTCCGATATGGAGGTGATCGATGCGTATTCCGCATCCGAAGCGATCGAAATACTCCCGATCAAAGCGGCGCTGGAAAAATACGGGTGGCTGGAGGAGCTCAGCTTTTCGCTGATCCCCAGCGACAAGGATAAATACGTCAAAGAGGTTGCCGATTCACCGGAGCTACTGGGCTATTTCATCCGCATCAAAGCAGGCGAAAAAGTCCTTCTTCCCATACAGACCTGCTACCTGATCAACAGCAACAACTTTACCCAGCATACCCACAATATCATCATTGCCGAAGAGAACTCCGAAATCCATCTCATCAGCGGCTGCACCAGCAGTGCCCACGCCCTCTCGGGCCGCCATCTGGGAATTACCGAATATTTCATCAAGGAAAACGCCGTCGTCACCTCCACGATGATCCACAGCTGGGGCAAAGAGGTCGAAGTCTATCCGCGCAGCGCTGCGCATGTCGGCAAAAACGGCAAATTTGTCTCCAGCTACATTGCCCTCAGCAGCGTCAAAAGGCTTCAGATGGACCCTCTGGCGATTATCGAAGAGGGGGGGCTGGGGGAATTTTATTCGGTCATTTATGCCCATGAGGGATCCTATTTCGATGTCGGTTCGACGGCGCTGCTAAACGGCAACAATGCCTCATCGCAGATTGTCAGCCGCGTCGTCTCAAACGGCGGAGACGTGGTCACGCGGGGGAAGATTATCGGGCAAAAACCGGGCGGACGCGGGAGCATGGCGTGCAACGGCCTTTTGCTGAGTGAAAAAGGGTTTATCCACGCCATCCCCGAGCTGCTGGGAAATGACCCGGCGTTGGAACTCTCCCACGAAGCGAGCGTCGGTATGATCTCCAAAGAGGAACTGGCCTATCTGATGGCATCGGGGATCGACGAGGAGAGGGCACGGTCATTGATCATCGAAGGGTTTCTGGATCTGCACATCCCCTCCCTCCCCGACTATTTGCAGCGCCAGATAAATGCCATTATCAAACAGACCAAACTATCCGACACCCTGTAAATCGGCATAGAATTGGCAGTGTTTTTTTTTGATTCATGCGTCGCTTTTTACCCCTTTGGTGACAAAAACAACCGTTAAAACAACCGCCCTATCTTTCGAAAACCGATCAGGTACATTACCCCTCCGACCGCAATAACCCCGAGAAAATAAGGCCACAGATCGATCCATTCCGTCCCGCGGTAAAAGATACACTCACTCCCCTCGATGTAGTAACGTAGCGGTGATACATACGACACATATTGCAGCACAGGATGCATGGCATAGATGGGCGTCCACGCGCCGCTTAGGAAGATCATAGGCATCATAACGACGATAGAGAGCTGTGCGACCTGCATCACATCGCGCGCCACCGCCGCAATAAACAGGCCGATCCCCGAACCGGCAAAGACAAAGAAAAAGCTCAACAGCAAAAAAGCACTGAGCGATCCGTTTACCGGCACATTGAACGTCCCCAATACGACAAACCCCAAAGAGATCACTATCCCCGTCATTACAACGATGATCTGGGAAAACGATTTGGCCAGGATGATGACCTTCGGGTTTACCGGCATGAGGAGCATCAGGTCCCATGTCCCCTGCTCTTTTTCGCGCACGAATACCACCGCCGTCAGTATGATCGAGAGCATCGTGATGATAGAAAGCAATTCGGTAAGTGCCATAAAGGTATGGTTGTCGGCATTTTGATTGAAAAGCTTGTGGGTAACGATATCGACGGGAATATTTACTTTCGAGATGTCCAAAATGATATGCTGTAGGTAGTTCAGCGTGGTATATGCCTGGGAAGCGGCAGTAGCGTCCATGAGTATATCGAGTTGCGCCCTTTTGTTCTGTCGCCATTTTTTTTCAAAATCCTCATCAAATACGAGTCCGACAATGATCTCCTTATCGAAAATCGCACGGCTGAGTTCGCTTTGGCTGTTAAAACGGCGCGGTGAGAGAAATTCGGGACCGTGCAGACGGGTGAGAATTTTTTGGCTTAAACCGCCTGCTGTGCCGTCTACATACCCTACCGCTACGTTTCTGGGATTGATCTCGATACCGCTGCCCGCAATGTACACCTCCATAGTGAACATATACAGCACGACCAGAACGAGCTGCCAGGATCGGATAAAGCCGATCAGCTCCTTTCCGACTATCGACCAAAATATACGGCTCATCTGATCTCCTTTCGCAGCCAAATTGTCCCGAGACTCAAAAAAAACGCCCCATACAGCGCTAAAATCACCAAATACAGCTGTGTTTTCTCCGACGCGAGACCTTCGCCCACCAAAAAGACGTCGTAGAGGATATGGTTGTAATACATCACCGGAAAAACATGGGCTTCATAACGCGACATCCCGACCATAGAGGATATCGGCATGATGATACCTGAATACATAAATCCCGGGATAATCGTCACCATCACGGTCAAAACGACGGCGACGATCTGGGTTCGGGTTATGACAGAAATCAAAATACCGATCGAAATGCTGACGAAAATGTAGAGTTCCGAAGCTACCCAATAGAGCCAAAAACTCCCCCGAAACGGCACCTCAAAAAGATACAGTGCCCACAACAGAAGTATGAAAATATTAATGGAATGGAGTAAAAAAACCGGTATCAGTTTAGCGGCTATAAACTCTGCTTTCGAGAGTGGGGACGCATAAAAATTAAAGATCGTCCCCCTCTCTTTTTCTTTGACGATGAGCAGCGCGGCGATGATCGCCGGGGCGACGAGCAAAACCAATCCGATAAGACCCGGGACAATCGCATCTTCATCCCGCATGGCTTGGTTGAACAGCGTTCGCTGATTGATCACGATTGAACCTTTCATTTCTGAGGAGCTCAAATCTGACGCCGCATTGAGGATCACACCCTGCACATAGGTTTCCATCGTCGAACCGCGGCTCGGAAAAGCCGCATCGACAAAAACACCGATCTGTGTCGGTTGCCCCTTAAGGAGCCGTTTTTCAAAAGATGCCGGGATCATAATGATCGCATCGCTTTGGGCCTGTTTAATCTTTCTCAGCGCCTCGGCTTCACCCATAACGGTTGTCGTCGCATCAAAATATTTGGAATGTTCGAATTTGCTCACCAACAGATTGGAGAGACGGCTTTGATCGTTATCGATAATCGCAATCCTCGCATGGGTCACCTCCATCCGGATTCCGTACCCGAACAGGAGCATAAGCATCGTTGGAAGGAGGTAGACCATGATAATCAGCCGAGAACGGAGAAGTTCGCTCAGCTCTTTACGGATATAGGCTTTGAGTATCCCCCTCCTCATCGGTAATACTCCAAAAAGATCTCTTCAAACGTTCGAGCATCCGGATGCGCCGTATAGAGATTAAAAATCGTATCGTCTGCGACTTTACGACCGTCGCGCATGAGGACGATCCGATCGCAAAATTCCGCTTCGCTCATGTAATGCGTCGTAATCAAAATCGCGATTTTCCATTTCTCTTTCAAGGCTACCAACAGCTGCCAAAACTGGGCACGCGCTATCGCATCCACCCCCGATGTCGGCTCATCCAAAAACAATACGACCGGTTCATGCAGCAGCGCGGCCGCAAGCGAAAACCGCTGATTTATCCCCAAGGGAAGTTCGGTCGGAATCGCATCCATATACCCTTCAAATCCGAGTTCTGCCGCATAGCGGCTGATTCTTTTCAGCGCCGTATCCATCGGAATTTGATGCATAGCCGCAAAATAGAGGAGATTTTCTCGTACCGTCATATCGTTATAGAGGGCGAAATGCTGACTCACATAACCGATGGAACTTTTAAGTGCCTGTCGGTCTTTGGCGGTTTCTATCCGCTTGCCAAGCAAGCTCAACTCCCCCCCGTCAATCGGCAAAAGCCCAAGAAGCATTTTGATAAAAGTCGTTTTACCGGCTCCGTTGGCACCCAGCAATCCCAGAATCTCACCTCGGTTCAGCCGGATATCGACACGGTCATTGGCTGTAAAATCGCCGAACATCTTCGTCAATCCAACAGCTTCCATAACAACGGAAGCAAAAGAGTTGTCTCCGTCACGAGGTGTAATTTCGACGGGTGGGAGAAGACGGTTTTTTTGAAGCGCGTTGACAAAAAACAGGGCTTCCAACGTCGGTTCGATATGTTCAGCCTCGAGAGGTTCAAGCGAATAGGTCGTATCGAGGGTACTCATCGAATGGAGATTCGCAGAAGGGGTTAATGCATACGTCATCTCCCGCACCGATTCGATCAGCTCTTTCGCACTTCCCTGTGCGATGATCTCTCCGTTATCAAACAGCAACACCCGGTCCATTTGCGCCGCTTCTTGCATATACGCCGTGCTCACCAAAACAATAGTCCCCTCTTCACGACGTATCTGATCGAGGATTTTCCACAACTCAATCCGGCTCAGAGGATCGACACCCGTCGTCGGTTCATCCAATATCAGCAGTTTCGGACGGTGAAGAAGCGTACAGATCAGGGAGAGTTTTTGCATCATCCCGCCGCTCAAATTTCCGGCTCTGCGGTCGACGAATTTGTCCAGACCCGCCATACGAAGCAGCCGATTTTTGTACTCTTCGAAGCGATTATCCTGAGTGATATCCCGAATATTGGCGAAAAAACCGAGATGTTCTCCGACGGTGAGCAGTTCATACAGCACCAACCCGATCCCCTGAGGCATAAGCCCGATTTTTGATTTGAGGATTTCCGCTTCAACAGGGGAGCGGTAAACACTGTTTTGAAAAGAAATTTCCCCTTCAAAACGGATAACTCCGGCGATGGCATGCATCAAAGAGCTCTTACCGGCACCGTCGGCACCGATAAATCCGATGATCTCACCTTCGTTAACGTTGAGGGTAGCTTCCTTGATTGCAATACGTTTGTTATGAACGACACTTACCCTATCAATATTCAGCGTTCCCATCGTCTGCATCCGTTTTACTCGGGTACTGCATGCAAGCTCGTAGGCAGCCCTTTACCGTCCAAGGATATAACCCCCACAGCAGGAATTCCCAGTTTCAAAAGGGGATCCACGTTGAGCGGCTGAAGATGGACCGCGAACACCCTCTGTATTCGATCACTCGCTACGCTCACTTCTTTGGGGGTAAATTCCGCTTTTTGCTCTATCCGAACCACTTTGGCCGCAATCGCCCGATCGGGGTCGGAATCCAAAAAGATGACGGCGGAGTCGCCGATTTTGATTTTCCCGTTTTGCAGCGTATCAACAAAGATTTTCAGATAAAGGCTTTTAGGGTCGATCAATGTCGCAACCGCCATTCCCGAACCGATTACTTCTCCGTTATTCGCAATCTTTTCCATCACAAAGCCATCCACCGGAGAACGAAGCTCCATTTCACTGAGGACGGCATTTATCTGGGATTGAGAGGCCTTCAATGCTTTTATCCCCGATTCTGAGGCTTTGATCTCTTCACGCAAAGCGGCAATCTTCTGCTGAGCGGCAGATGCCTCGACCTGATCGCTTTGCGTTATATCGATTGCACCATTCAGCTGCTCACGTTTGTCCATTAACGAGGAGAGCTGATCTTTATCGCTTTGGAGTTTCAGCATGACCATTTCAAGCTGATGCTTTTCGATCAGACGATTGGAAAAAAGGTTATTCATACGCTCACTGTCTAGTTGATCTTGTATGACAAGATTCTTTTGGGTATTAATCATTTTATCGAGTTCATCTCGCTGCGCATTTTTTATAGAACTGTTTGCTTTGGCTTTGACCAGAGATTCGGGGATACTTTTTTGGGCTATGGTGAATTCGATTTTTCGGGCGGCGAGCTGCTGTACTTGTGCTTCTATCTGCGCATCGATTTGCGCTTTTTGGGCTTTTTGCTCCTCACTGTCGATGATTGCGATGATAGCGCCTTTTTGAACTGCTTCCCCCTCATAAATTTCCATGTTAGCGATACGTCCGGGATATTTTGCGTTCATATTTATCAAATCACCGTCAATCCGTCCGCTCCCCTGCACCAAATTTTCCGGAAGCTCTTTCGTATGGAGTTTGAGGTAGATCAGTACTGCAGCAATCGAAAAAAGTGCTGCGACAGCAACAACCAACCAATATTTTTTAGCAATCTGAAGCATACTATCCGTCTCTCCGATTCATCGTTTTTTGCTATTACGGTATATTGCAGCTATACTATAGACTTCTTCCTTAACTAAGAATGAATTAATTTTGACGCGAATACAATGGACACAAATTATCAGCACTTTTTTGTAGTCAAACGATAGAAGGAGATTGTGTGAAACGGTTGCTTGCATTTATTTTTCCGACATTTTTATGGGCTCAAAGCTATCCCGAAGTCATCTCCCGCGTGGAGCGCTCTTTGACGCTTCAAAGCGCACAGCAACTCGAAAAAGCGGCACTAGAGAGCTATCGTGCTGCCGAGGGGAAAAACCTCCCCGTGCTGGATGCGAGTCTTAGCGCCATTAAATTCCAAGAGACTCCGACCGTCACATTTGGTTCGACGAAACTGCCGATGGGGACCAAAAATCATACCGAAGGATCATTAACACTGACCTACCCCCTCTTTAGCGGTTTTGCAATCACCTCCAGCATCGAAAAAGCAAAACTCTCCCATGAGAAAGCTGCGTTGGAAGTCTCCGATCTCAAACGAAATCTCTTTGTAAACGCTACCAGACTCTACAGCGCCGTTGCTGCAACGAATGCAATCATTGCCGCGCAGGAAGAGGCGAAAAATGCGATCGGCGAATCGTACGCCAAAGCCAAAGGGCTTTACGACAACGGTATGTTAGCCCCTGCCGAACTTTATGCCATAGAAGCCAAAAAATTTGAGATTGAAGCACAGATAACAGAGAGTCAAAACCGTAAATCTCAGGCTCTGAATCAGCTCTCCCATCTCACCGGAGAGAAAATCGAATCGGCACAACTTCCCGCAAATGCCCTCCCGATTACGGAAGAAAACGAGATGATCGCCATTGCATTAACGCAACGTGAAGATCTCCTGGCCCTTGCAAAAGCGATGGACATCGCCCAAAGTGACATCAAGATTGCCCAGAGCCGTTACTACCCCAATGTCGCGCTTGTCGGAAGCCTCAAAGGGCAAGGCGATACATTGGCATTAGACGGCGATGGCTACACGAACGCTAATAAAAGCTATGCCGGTATTTTTGCTTCCTGGAATCTTTTCAGCGGTTTCAGCGACGTTCATACCGCCGAAGCGGCCAAGGCAGTCAGACTCGCATCCTCGATCACGCTGGAAGATTACAAACATCGTATCGCTACCGAAATCGACAACGGTTATCTGGACATTAATGCCACCCAAAGCAAACTTGAAAGTGCCCGAATGCAGGTCAAAGCTTCCGGCGAATATGCCAAGCTTACACGCGGTCGTTTTGAGAACCAACTCGCCGGTGCCGACGAGCTGAGTCGCGCGATTGCCGATTTTGCAAGCGCCAAATCCAAAGTTGCCACCCTGGAAAGTGATCTTTTTAACCAAAGCGCAACCCTTTGGCTTAATGGCGGATTGGAAACCTACCAGGAAAAAGTATTAGGAATGTCTCAAAAACAGTAGCGATTTTTATCGCTAAAGTGTCATTCCCGCCGACTCTCTACATCGCCAAATCAATACCGTTATCAAAGAGGCCCAACTCCCCGACACCCTGTAATGTCGGTATTATGCAAAATGGTGACGGGATTGCCGTCCGAATCGGTTAAAATTCTGTATACGGATACTTAGACGAAAAGAGACCCATGCGAATATTATCACTTAACAAAAATATTCTCGCTCTCGGTGCCAACAGCTTCTTTACCGATTTCTCCACCGAAATGATCCTGCCGCTGCTGCCGCTGTTTCTCGAGCGGTTTTTGCATGCAAGTAAAAGTGAAATCGGCCTCATCGAAGGGACTGCCGAGCTCGGTGTCGCTCTTCTGATCGCCCTTTCAGGATTTTACTCCGATCGCCTGGGGCGAAGAAAAGGGATCGTTCTCGTCGGATACGGCCTCTCCAACCTTATCAAGCCGCTTGCTTTTTTTGCGCAGAGTGCCGCGATGATCGCCACGATCCGTATCGGGGACCGCCTTTCAAAAGGGGTCCGCGTCGCTCCGCGTGATGCGCTGATCAGCGCTTCCACCCCAAAAGAGATCAGCGGGTTTGTGTTCGGATTTCACAAGATGATGGACGGAGCGGGAGCGTTGGCGGGCTCGTTGACCGCATTTGCCGTTTTGTGGTTTTGGGGAGAGAGTGAGGGGTCGTTCCGCACCGTTTTTGCCCTCAGTCTCCTCCCCGGTCTCGTCTCACTGGCCATCCTGATTTTTTTCGTCACGGACGCCCCCTTTGCCCCTTCAAAAGAGCGGCGGTTTCGTCCCGATGCACTCCCCTCTCCCTTTTACTGGCTGGTAGGATTTCAGACCCTTTTCAGCCTCTTTGCCATGAACTACTCATTTTTGCTGCTCAAAGCGGAAAACAACGGCCTTTCACTGGCCATGATCCCGTTGGCCTATGCCCTCTATAATCTCACCCAGTCCTTCTTTGCCATCCCGATCGGAAAACTGGCCGACCGGCTCGGCAAAGGGGCCCTGTTATCGATGGTCTATGCGGCATTCGGTCTCGGTACCCTTGCAATGGCATCGGGGAGCATATGGGGGGCATGGCTCGGATTCGGAATCTACGGATTTTTTGCCGGAGGGTTCAATGCGCTGGCAAAAGCGATCATCTCCGATACGGCGCCGCTGCAGTTCAAAGCAACCGCTTACGGCATCTATTACACCGCCGTAGGGTTTGCGACCTTTACGTCACTCCTCCTCGGGGGGCTGCTGTGGGATACGTATGGAAGCACGTTCCTTTTCACCCTTGCTTCGCTCTGTGCGCTCCTATTGGCGTTTCTCCTCTATGCGATGAGAAAAAAGTTTCTCCCCTCAAATCACACATAGCATTTCCCCTGCTGTAGAAATTTGACAAACGCATCTGCTTCAAGAGGTTTCGAGCAGTAATATCCTTGATAGGCATGGCATTCTATCTCTTTTAAAAACTCGATTTGCGCAAAGGTCTCAATCCCTTCGGCGACGACATTCATCCCCAGGGTTTTCCCCATTTCAACAATCGTTCGTATAAACATGGCCCCGATCTGAGATTCGTAATCGTCCATAAAGCTCTTGTCGATTTTCAACGTGTCCATCGGAAACTTTTTTAAATAGGATAAGGAAGAGTAACCGGTGCCGAAATCGTCCAGCGATATCGTCATCCCCTGGTTTCTCAGCATCTTCATAATCCCGAGATGGTGATCCGAATTGTCCAGAAAGATATATTCGGTTATCTCGATGTCAAGCTGATGCGCTTCTATACCGGTACGGGACAATACCGTCTGAAATTTGTCCATAAAATGTTCGTCGTTCAACTGTTTTGCCGAGACATTGATCGAAATCGGTATATCGCAGATCCCCTTCTTCCGCCATAGTACCTGCTGTCGGGCCGCTTCGTTCAATACCCATTCTCCCAACGGGACAATAAACCCGTTATTTTCACACAAAGGGATGAAGCGATCGGGTGAGATCATCCCATCCACCGGATGAAACCACCGAATCAGCGCTTCTGCCCCGATGACCATGCCGCTGGAGAGATCGATTTTCGGCTGATAGAAAAGTTTGAATTCGTCGTTTTTAAGAGCCGTACGAAGATCTTTTTCGAGCTTGATATCCTCTTGCACTTTTTGATTCAGAGAGAGAGTGAAAAAGTGATATTGGTCCCGCCCTTTTCGTTTCGCTTCATACATTGCGATATCGGCATGCTTGAGCAGGGTAGGCATGTCATGACCGTCTTTTGGGTAGAGAACGACCCCAACACTCGCCGACACATAGACCGGATGGGTTTCGACGACAAACGGCTCTTTTATCCGGTTCAATAAACGCTGTATGATACGCGTGAGTTCCAGATGAGAGGCATAATTGTTAATGACGATGACGAATTCATCCCCTCCGATACGGGCGACGAAATCCTCCATTCGGATAACCTCTTGGAGGTAAGCGGCAACATTTTTCAAAAGGATGTCGCCGATATCATGTCCCAGCGAATCGTTGACGTCTTTAAAATTGTCCAGATCCAAGAACAAGACGGCAAATTCGCTGTTGTCCCGCGATGATTCCGCGATCAGCCATCCTGAGCGTTCATACAACGCGTTTCGATTTAAAAGCCCGCTCAGTTGATCGATCCGGCTAAGCTCGTACAGTTCTTTTTTCTCCTCTTCCATCCGATTAAAGGTCTGAACCAAAGATGACCGTATGTATTCAAGTTCCAAGAGGCTAAATGCAGGCGGAATTTTGGACTGATAATAGGCGAATTGACGCAAAAGCTCCATAGGATTGATCAGATAGCGCCGATGGATCAAAAAAACGATGGTAAAAAGGGCCAATACCAATAACGCAAACACCCCCATAGCTTGGTACATCGTACTGTTGAGATACCTTCCGACCGCATCCGGATTGACGATGAGATAGAGATAGATCGTCTCTTTGCTGTCGTTTTGAAAAAAGATGATTTTCTGCTTGTAATACTCTTTGCTCAATAAGACCAACGGATCGGCATCGTGCAGGTCGCTGCATACTTTATCCGATGAGGGGATCTCTTTGTAGCTGTGGTCGGTCGTCAGCAATACTTCCTGTTCATCGGCGATCATAAATGCTTCGATAAACTCATCATTCGCCGCTATTCGCGCCAAAGATGATTCATACCGGTTGATACTCTCGTACGAATCTAATTTGGTGGAGAGCATGTGACTCGATTCCACCAACTCATTTTGCAATGAAGAGAACAATAGTGACGCATTTTTATACCGTTGTTCCGAAAAATAAAAGAGGGAGACCGCTATGAATACAACGGCGATTGCCGCGGTAGAGAGCTGTATGTAGCGTTGGATACCGATCTTCATTGGATCAAGTCCTTACTCGGAAACTGGATATTCTCCATTTGGCGCAAAATCTCCGGGGAGGGATTTTTATGGATCAGTTCGATATTTCCCAGCATGTGGATAAACTCCTCATACGTCGGATTGTCCAGATAGGGTTTTACTTTTTCATAATACCCTCTCGGATCGTCATGAAGCGCCTTGATCGAGCGGTCGATGATCCTATCAAGCTGTTGGAACTTCCCTTTGTTCTCATAATAGATCTTAGCGGAGACATACATCGCATCGACCACAAATAGGTCGCTCTCATCTTTCGTACTTGCGATTTCCGTAAAACCGTTTTTTTTCAAAATCATATTGTACGGGTCATACGTGACAATCATGATCGGTGACGAATCCGGGGCATTTTTCATCAATTGGATCTCATCTTGGATTCGATTATGATAGACCAGACGCTCTTTCGGAAGATGGTTTCGTTTGATAAAATATTTTAAAAGGTCCTCATTGATCGAATCGAGTTCCATATAGACATCGATCTTCTCCTCGGATGAGGAGAGCTGATCGATCGTTCGGTTTGACATGACGGCATCCCCGCCGTTGGATCTGTCAAATAAAATGATGGGGACAAGATCCGGATGCTGTTCACGCTGTTTGTCAAACTCATGCTGCGTTCCGGTAAAGACGTCCGATGAGCCGGCATCGTACAAATGCATGCTCTCCCCCAGTGAGACGACACTGATCAATTTTATATCGGCTTCATTAAGCCACCCCATCTCCCGCGCATAAAACAGAGGCGAAAAACCGATCCAGGCATTCGTAGAGATCACGATCGGCTTTTTATGGGCATCGGAGCATCCCGACAACATCAGCAGCAATGCCGAAAAAACGGTGTACAATATTTTTTTCATGATTTTAAGATTCCCCACTGACGCACGCCGCAGACAGTAACTTGTAGGATAAAATTTGTAACGCTCATTATAAACATATAAACTAAAAATAGTTTAATAATACACACTATCATACATTCATGTTCTGCAGATTAGGAGCATTCACGCTCCCCTACACTCTGCATCGCACACGATGAAAAAGTGGTAGAATAGTGGATAGTTTTCCAAAGGATGCTTACGCGATGCTGCGCTCAATACACGACTCATTAGAGCCAAAGATCATTACTTTATTTCGCCGTCAAGGCTATTGCTGGAACGATTTCAGCGCCGACGCCATAGCGGGGCTTGCCGTTGCCATCGTCGCATTGCCTCTGGCGATGGCGATCGCTATCGCTTCGAATCTCCCCCCTGAACGCGGATTGTTTACCGCCATCGTCGCCGGATTTTTGATCTCGGCACATGGCGGCAGCCGCTACCAGATCGGCGGTCCTACGGCGGCATTTATCGTCACCGTCGCTACCGTCGCTATGAAACACGGCTATGAGGGACTGGTACTCGCAACGCTGATGGCGGGGGGAATCCTTATGATCATGGCATTTTTGCGGGCGGGGGAGATGATCAAATTCATCCCCTACCCCGTAATCGTCGGCTTCACCTCCGGTATCGCCTTGTTGATCGCATTTTCCCAGATACGCGATTTTTTCGGCTTATCGATCGACACGATCCCCCCCGATTTTATCCAGAAGCTCACAGTCTATCTCTCCCATTTGCACGACACCAATTATATTGCCGTTCTGATCGCTTTTGCATCCATCGGAATCATCCTTTTGACCAAACGCTATATTCCAAAAATTCCCGGTCCCATCGTCGTCGTTACCCTTTCGGGACTGGCCGTATGGGCGTTCAACCTCCCGGTAGAGACGATCGAGAGCCGCTTCGGCGCCATCCCCTCGATGCTTCCCTCTCCCGTGTGGCCGGACATAACGTTCGAAAAACTTCGTCTTCTCCTCCCCGATGCGATCACCATAGCTACCCTCGCCGCGATCGAATCGCTCCTCTCCGCCGTTGTCGCCGACGGGATGGCGGGAACCCGCCATAAACCCAATGCCGAACTGCTGGGACAAGGGGTCGCCAATATCGCGTCGGCCGTATTCGGGGGATTACCTGCCACCGGGGCGATCGCCCGTACCGCCACCAATGTAAAAGCCGGGGCCCGCACACCGGTGGCGGGGATGATGCATGCGGTGTGGCTGTTTCTTTTTATGGTGCTCTTCTCGCCGCTGATTATCAAAGTCCCTCTCGCCGCACTCGCGGCAATACTCATGATCGTCGCATGGAATATGTCCGAGATCAAACATGTCCGGGAGATCATGCTCGCCCCCCGCAGTGACCGTATCATTTTGATCGTTACGTTTCTCCTGACGGTACTGGTCGATCTGAACTTCGCCATCCAGGCCGGAATCGCCCTCGCATCGATCCTCTTCATCGATCAGATGATGAAAACGACCCAGATCCGTTCGGTAGAGAGCGAAGAGGACGATCCCGATTCGATCCATAATAAATCGATCCCCAACGAGGTAGAGGTCTATGAGATTCAGGGGCCTCTTTTCTTCGGGGTAGCCGAAAAACTGGTCGATACCCTGATGCTCTTCGAAACCCCTCCGAAGGTTTTTATCTTGCGGATGCGGTATGTCCCCCTGATCGATGCGGCCGGTTTACACGCCCTCGAAGTACTTCAGGAACGGTTCACCCATAACCAAACGGTACTGATACTCTCCGGGGTAAATCCGCAGGTGCGGCGTTTTATTTCCCAATCCCACATCGATGAGAAAATCGGTCTTGAAAACATCGTCGATCACATTGACAAAGCTCTTCTGCGGACCCGCTCTATTCTCGCTAAGCAAGAGTGACGCGATAGGTCTGAAACCGATACTCAAAGCGTTCAGCACTGTTGTATGCCACCGCTGAGCAACGCTTCAAAACGGGCCGCCTGCACCGGTTTGCTGCACAGATACCCTTGAAAATATTTGCATCCGTGGGCATGTAAAAAGGTATACTGCGCTACCTCTTCCACCCCTTCTGCGATCACGTCCATATTAAAGATGGATGCCATGGAGATCATCATTTGAACCATCGCCGCATCGTCGCTGTCGCTCATGATGTCGCGGACAAAGCTCCGGTCGATTTTCAGCGTCGTAAACGGTAGCCTTTTGAGGTAGGAGAGTGACGAATAGCCCGTGCCGAAATCATCCATCGATATCCGTATCCCTAACGCACGCAGTTCGTTCATTTTCTCGATGGTCAATTCCAGATTGTCGACAATAATCGATTCGGTCAGCTCTATCTCCAGCAGATAAGGATCGATACGCGTCTCTTCGAGCACTTTTTTGACGACGGAGACGAAATTTAGCTGTTTAAATTGCAGCGCACTGACATTCACCGCTATTTTATCGATCTGCTCCCCGTGGGTATGGCTGTTTTTCCATTCGACGCACTGCCTACACGCGGTATATAAGACCCACTCTCCGATAGGGATAATCAGCCCGCTCTCTTCGGCTATACTGATCATATCATCGGGCATGACCAGTCCCAGCTTCGGATGGTTCCAGCGGAGCAATGCTTCTGCCCCTATCATCGTTTTCGTTTCGACCTCAATAACCGGCTGATAATAGAGTTCGAGTTCATTATTGCCAATCGCATTACGGAGTTCCCCCTCCAGAAAGAGGCGCTTTTTGATCCATTCGTCCATATTTTCCTGATAAAAGCGGGTCGTATTTCTGCCGTCTTGTTTTGCGCGGTACATCGCGGCATCGGCATGTTTTAAAAGGTCGTTGGCAACTTCGTCCCGGTGATTGACAAACGCGATGCCGATGCTCGATGTGACATTCAGCGTTTGGCCGTCTTTGAGGTAAAACGGTTTCGAGAGGGCATCGTGGATCTTTTCGGCGATATGTTCCACCGTCATCGTAGCGTTTTGCATATCCGTCTCAAGATCGGCGATCAAAACGACGAACTCATCCCCTCCCAATCGGGCAACCGTGTCTTCATCACGGATCGTGTGCCGGATCCTTTTTGCGACATCGATGAGCAGCTCATCGCCGATATGGTGCCCCAACGAATCGTTGATCGTCTTAAAACGGTCCAGATCGATGAACATCAGCGCCACCTGAATCCCGTGACGGTTGTATCGGATCACCGACTGTTCGATCCGTTCCATCAACAGCAAACGGTTCGGGATATCGGTCAGGGAATCGTGATGGGCCAAATGGCGGATAATATTTTCAAAATTTTTCCGTTCGGTGATATCGGCCGCGATCCCGATCCCTCCGATGATATTTCGGTGTTCGTCATAAATGGGAGAGGTCCGCAAAACGATATGCAGATCGATCCCCGATAACGTCGTGTGGTAAGGGCCTTCGTAAAACCCCCGTTCTCCGTCGAAAACAGATTCGACCGCATCGATGATCCGCCGGTCCGATATCGTTCTCAGATCCAATCCGACAAAGCTCTCTTTATCGATCTGCAACGATCGCGTCATCTCATGATTGCAATCGAGTACAATCGCATTATTGTCATAATAAAAAATCCCGGCCGGAGCCTCTTTGAAAATCGTTTCAAACCGCTCTTCGGTAGATTGCAGCACTTTCAAGGCATGTTTATAAAGAATACTCGACTGTATCGTTTTGTAAAGATTGTCATAAAAACGTTTGGAGATCACTTGCAGCATAATCCAAAACAGCAGAACCATACTTGCCATTACATAATGGAGTGTGCTGGATTCCAGAACCAAAATGATAACGAGCGGAAGCAATGTAAAACTCAAGAATAGAGCCGAAGCGCGCCGTATAGGAGAGAGGGTCGTTATAGCCCCGGCGCTCATTCCCGCGAGGATAAAGGACAAAAATACCTGATGGGGAATATTTCCCGCCGGGAAAAGGAGCAACGAAGAGCTCCCGAATACCGCCGACGAGACGACTAGCCCTCTGATAAACGATTTTTCCATCGCTTCAGCCGTCAGGTCTGAAAAATCATGGGTAAAGATCCGGTACAGATAGATGCGCCAGCCGACGATACCCAGCTGAAAAACCAGCCACAGCAGAATAACAAAATGGTCGATAACACCCCATTGGACCGCGGCGAGGACGATGGAGCTGATGACAAGCGTCAACAGCGAAAGCGGCATCTGCTGATAGGCGATCGCAACTTGTTCGTTACGGATTTCGGTATCGGTCTCTCTCGATTTATTTAAAAGGGCAGAAAGATTGACATCAGTAAAGTTCATTGTCTCCCCACCCCTTTCTATCGGAAATTTCCCGATAGTATATCTTTTCCTTATTTCAAAATCAAAACATCCCTCGACATCCACCCGTTTAATAAGCGATATCCTCATTATGTTACAATTGCATTATGATAAAACGCTTCATGCTATCTCTATTATTATTTTTCTCTACATGGGCATACGGGTATACTTTAGAACAAAACTATACGTATAATAATCCTGTTATCCACGCAAAAGACCTCTTTGCAGAGCTTCCCGTCGACTTCGAAATACTGCGTATCCCCGATGACACGACCCGCTACCGAATCGATGCGCAGATCATCACCAAATCATTCGAACTTTACGGGATTGCGATCGACTCTACAAAAGTTCGTTATGTCAATTTTACCAAAGAGAGCCATATCGATCTTTCCCCGCTTGAACTGCAGCTTACAAAAGCTTTGAAAGAGCGCTACCCTACGATAGTCATCACTCAGCTTCGGATTACCCCGCGCGGATACCTCCAATCGCTCCCCAAAGAGGTCAAAGCGGTCTTTGACCCCAAACTCTTCCAAAACGCACAGGGGACATTCTATATCCTCGACGAACAGGGGATCCGCCACTATCTCGACTATGCCGTCACCGCAACGATCAATGTCCTTCACACGACCAAGAAAGTCGACCGCAGAGAAAGCCTGGACGGATTGAACACACAGCTTAAAACCATCCCGTTTACGTCATTCAAAGACATCCCCGTCGTTGAACCCTCGCCGCACGCCTACCGCTTCCGCTCTTCGATCAAAGCAAACGTCCCCCTCACCCAGCGAAATATCGAAGCGCTCCCCCTGGTAATAAAGGGGCAAAAAGTGACCGTAGAGATCCGCAGCGACAACGTCATCGTCGAGTTTGAAGCGACGGCGACGCAAGAAGCTGGACTGTATGATATGATTACAATCCAAAAAAGCGACGGCAAACGGGTAAAAGCAAAAGTGATCGGAGAAAATCGGGTGGAACTACTATGAAAATCGTGGTCGGTATCAGCGGCGCCAGCGGAGCTGCACTGGGGTTGAAGCTGGTCCATGCACTCCCCTCTTCAGTGCAAAAACATCTCATCGTCTCCGAACACGCCAAAATCGTACTCGACAAAGAGGAAAACCTAACCCTCCATGAAAACCATGAAATCTGGGCTTCCGTGGCATCGGGTTCGTACGGAGCCGATGCGATGATCATAACCCCCTGCAGCATGAATACCTTGGCAAAAATCGCCTGCGGAATCGCAGACAATCTGATCACGCGGGCCGCCAGCGTTATGATCAAAGAGCGCCGAACCCTTATACTCGCCCCCAGAGAGATACCGTTTTCCCCCATAGCACTGGAAAATATGCACAAACTCTCAATGATGGGGGTCATCATCGCTCCGCCGGTGCTCGCCTATTACGGGGAACAGAGCACACTCGAAGCAATGGAGAATTTCATGATCGGAAAATGGTTTGATCTCATGGGGATCGATAACGACTTGTATCAACGATGGGGGGACAATCATGCATAAAATCGCTCTCTATCCGGGGACATTCGACCCGATCACCAACGGCCATTTCGACATCATCGAACGGGGACTGCGTCTTTTTGACGAGGTGATCATCGCCGTCGCCGATTCGCGCGACAAACGCCCCATGTTTACGCTGGATCAGCGTGTGGAGATGACCAAGCTCGCCGTAAAAGATTTTGAGCGGGTCCGGGTGGTCGGTTTTGACAATCTCACCGTCGAGCTCGCCTATACGCTCGGTGCCACCGTCCTGATCCGGGGGCTACGGGCGGTGAGCGATTTTGAGTTTGAACTGCAGCTTGGGTATCTGAATAATTCGCTTGATCCCAATATCGAGACGGTTTATCTGATGCCCAAACTCAAACATGCGTTTATCAGTTCCTCTATTGTCCGCAATCTCCTTAAATTCAACGGAAAAACAGAGCATCTTCTCCCGGTCCCGGTCCAGGAAGTCATTTGGAGTATGAAATCATGTACGTTGCCATAGAGGGGATCGATACGGCGGGCAAAAGCACCCAAATCGAATGCCTGCGCGCCCTTTTCCCCGATGCGCTGATCACAAAAGAGCCCGGCGGAACTGCGGTGGGGACGCAAATACGCTCCATGGTTCTTCACGGCAACCTTGCGAGTAAAATGGCAGAGCTTTTCCTCTTCCTCGCCGACCGTGCCGAGCATACGGAATCTGTCATATTACCCAATATTAACAAGCTGATCATCAGCGACCGTTCCGCCGTCTCGGGGATGGCGTACGCCAGCGTCCAGAGTCTGTGCGACGAATCGACACTCGTGTTGCTCAACCGTCTCGTCACGGGCGGGACGCTTCCGGATGCCGTCTTTATCCTCAAACTGACCCCCGAAGCGCTGGCCTATCGCCTCGGCCAAAAAGAGCACGACGCGATCGAATCGCGCGGAACAGAGTATCTGCTTTCGATACAAGATGCCCTCATCGCCGCGGCGTATGCGCTGGGGATCCAAACCCACGTAATCGATGCGACACAATCGGTCGATACAATTACACATGAAATTTCTACACTTATCAAAGGAGCCTTATGATCCAATCTTTGCGCGGAATGAACGATATCCTCGTCGACGATTATGAACGTTTTGAATACTTTTTATCCACCGCATCCGCGATTGCCAAGCGTTACGGTTTTCATTACATCGAAACGCCGCTGCTCGAAGAGACGGCATTGTTTAAACGTTCTGTCGGAGAGAGCAGTGATATCGTCGGCAAAGAGATGTATCAATTCATCGACAAGGGGGAAAACGACGTATGTCTGCGCCCCGAGGGGACGGCCGGCGTCGTACGCGCTTTCGTTCAGCACAAGCTGGATAAAAAAGGGGGGATCCACCGTTTTTACTATTACGGACCGATGTTCCGCTACGAGCGTCCCCAGAAAGGGCGCCTGCGAGAGTTTCACCAATTCGGGGTTGAGAGCTTCGGAGTCGATTCGGTTTATGAAGACGCGCTGATGATCATGATGGTCGCCGATATCCTCAAAGCGCTCGGGATCGGATACCGCCTCAAACTCAACTCGCTGGGCGATCAAAACTGTATGCCCGCCTATCGTCAGAAACTCGTCACCTTCATCGAATCGTGCGGCGATGCGATCTGCGGAGACTGTGTCCGCCGCAAATCGACCAATCCGATCCGGGTCCTCGACTGTAAAAACGAAGGGTGCCAGGGGCTCTACGTCAATGCACCGAAACTTCTGGACAACCTGTGCGACGGATGCCAAAGCGATTTCAATACCCTCAAATCGATCCTGGACAACCATGCGATCGCGTATGAAATCGACACGAATCTCGTACGGGGTCTGGATTATTACTCCAAAACGGCGTTTGAATTCGTCAGCGACAATATCGGATCGCAAAGCGCCATCGCCGGGGGGGGACGTTATGACCGTCTCATCGAGTTTTTAGACGGAAAACCGACCCCTGCTGTTGGTTTTGCCCTCGGTATCGAACGTCTGATGGAACTGATCGTCATGCCCGAACCGATCCGCGAGGGGTACTATCTCGGAGTTATGGATGCCGAATCGATTCCCGATATTCTCAAAGCTGCCGAGGCCATCCGTCAATCTCAAAAAGCGGTCGTCGAATACGAGGCCAAAAGTCTCAAAGCCCACCTCAAAGGAGCCGATCGGATCAATGCGCGCTATTGCGCCGTGATCGGGGAAAACGAACGCAAAGAGGGGACCATCTGGGTCAAAGATCTGGTTGAGAAACAAGAATCCGCCATTTCGCTTACACACTTCACCACTAAGGGGAACGCATGAAAAACTACGGAATTGACATCTGGGGTGAAAACAACTTTATTATCGATCAGGGCAAAGTAAAAGTCAATTACAAAAGCTCCCCCTCCCTGTTGGAGATTACCCAGCAAGTGCGCAGAACCAATCTCCGCGGGCCGCTGATACTCCGTTTTCCCCATCTCATCGGCAAACAGATCGACCTGCTCTATTCAAACTTTCGCCGTGCGATTTTTGAAAACGACTACAACGGAAAATTTTATGCCGTTTTCCCCCTCAAGGTTAACCAGTTTCCCGAGGCGGTCGATGCGATCGTAGAGCACGGAGAACGCTACAACTACGGCCTCGAAGCGGGTTCCAAAGCCGAACTCGCCCTCGCCATGGCGAAAACGCCGCTAGGCTCCCCTATCACCGTCAACGGCTTCAAAGACGAGGAGATGGTGACGTTGGGCTTTATGGCCGCGCAGATGGGTCACAATATCATCATCACGATCGAAGGGCTCGGCGAACTCGAATGGATCATCGACGTCGCACAATCGTGCGACCTCAAAATCCCGAATATCGGTATCCGCGTCCGTCTCCAATCGGAGGGGAGCGGTATCTGGGCCAAAAGCAGCGGTCTCAACGCCAAATTCGGCCTCACATCGACCGAGCTGATCGAAGCGATGTCGATGCTCCAGGAAAACGATATGCTGGAACATTTCAACATGATCCATTTTCATATCGGCAGCCAGATGCAAGACATCGCCCCGCTCAAGCGGGTATTGCGCGAAGCGGGAAATATCTATGCCGAGCTGAAAAAAATGGGGGCGGTCAACCTCCGCGCCATCAATATCGGGGGAGGATTGGCCGTCGAGTACTCCCAGCACACCTCTACCCGTCTGCGAAACTATACCCTCGAAGAGTTTTCCAACAGCGTCGTCTTTTTGCTCCGCGAAATCATGAATGCCAAAGGGGTAGACCATCCCGATATTTTCACCGAATCGGGCCGTTTTATCGTCGCGGCGCACTCAGTCCTCATTGCCCCCGTGCTGGAACTTTTTTCGCACGATTATCAGGCGAAATCGCTCAAACTCAAAGAGAACAATCCGCCGTTGATCGAAGAGCTAAAGGAGCTAAACGCCCTTCTCTCGCCGCGTACCTGCATCGAATACATGCATGATGCCCTCGATCATATGGAATCGCTCCTTACCCTCTTTAATTTGGGTCATATCGACTTGCAGGACCGTTCGAATGCCGAGATTCTGGTCCACCAGATCATCAAAAAATCGCTCTACCTCTCGCAGGACAATCCGATGCCGGAGATCGAGCGTCTGCAGGTGAAACTGCAGGAGAGATATCTCATCAATACCTCTATTTTCCAAAGTATCCCCGATTACTGGGGACTGCAGCAGCAATTCCCGATCATGCCTCTGGACCGTCTCGACAAACCGGCGATCCGCGCGGCCAGCCTATGGGATATTACCTGCGACAGCGACGGAGAGATCCGGTTCAAACCGGAGACCCCGCTGTATCTGCATGACATCGATTTGGACGAAGAGGAGTATTTCCTTGCCTTCTTCAATGTCGGAGCCTATCAGGAGACGCTGGGGATGAATCATAACCTGTTCACCCATCCGAGCGAATGTACGATCCTTATCAGCGACACGGGGTATGAGATCGAAAATTTCACCGAATCGGACAATGTCCTTAATATTCTCGAAGATATCGGTTATGACGCTTCCAAACTTCTTACCAACCTTAAAAATAAACTCGCAATCAGCGACTTTATTACAGAAGAAGAAAAAACTGATACACTTCAAAAACTCGGAATGTACCTCTACCAAAACGGGTACCTGCGAACCACGCGCTAAGGATGTAATTTGGGACTTTTTTCAGAAATTGCCGAAGATTTTTCAAACGTCTACAAAAATGATCCTGCTATCAGTTCTCGAATTGAACTTTTCTTCAACTACCCCGGCGTCTGGGCAATGTTCTGGTACCGAATCTCCAATCGCCTCTACCGCAAAGGGTTCCGCTCCTTTGCCCGTATTTTGATGGGGATCAACCAGATCGTCACCAATATCGACATCCATCCGGGAGCGACGATCGGCCGGCGCGTCTTTATCGATCACGGGACCGGTGTCGTCATCGGACAGACTACGATCATCGAAGATGACGTTTTGATCTATCAGGGCGTCACCCTCGGCGGAGTCAGCCTCACCCCCGGCAAGCGCCACCCTACGATTAAAAGCGGAGTGGTCATCGGTGCGGGGGCAAAAGTGCTCGGAAATATCACCATCGGCGCCAACTCCAAAGTCGGTGCCAACTCCGTCGTCGTCCGTGAAGTCCCCGACAACAGCACCGCGATCGGTATCCCGGCCCATGTGATCCAAAAAGGGAGGGACAAAGACCCCTTCAGCCACAACAAACTCCCCGACATCAATAAAGAGATGTTCGAATATCTCCTTAAACGGGTCGCTGTCATCGAACATTATATGGTGCAGGATAATAAAGAGATACTCGAAGAAGATTTGCAGCTCGAAAATATTTACGAATCGTTTATCAAGGCGATGAAAAACTGATCTTCCCCTCTAAACTTCCTTTTTCTACTACTCCCCGAAGGGGAAAACACCCCTATTTAATGCTGTTCCGCAGGATTGATCATCTCGATCACGTCGAGTCCGAATCCGCTAAGACCCGCGAAATCGGCGGTTTTGGTATCGGCGATCAGACGCATATGACGGACACCGAGCGCTTTTAAAATCTGCGCACCGATTCCGTACTCTTTCATGTTCCCCTGCTGGTGATGCGGCTTGTCGATGAAGAGCAATACGCCGCTGTTGTGTTTAAGATAGTGAATGGAATCGATCAGCTGCGAATAGCGGCTTTGATTGAGGAGCAGATCGATATCCGGAACGACATTATGGACTTTGACATTGGCCGTCTCACCCGCTTTGTAAAAGATAATGGCGGTGTGGCGGTTATCCTGATGATCGAGAAACTCATATTTTTTGACCAATACACCGAAAAATTCGATCTCCTCTTCCGACGCGGCCCTCACCAGCATCTCGTTCGCAAGACGGTATTCGACGATATCCGAAATATAGACGGTCTTGAGGTTGTGCTTTTGGGCGAAGATGTCCAGATCGTCGCGGCGCGCCATCGTCCCGTCTTCTTTCATGATCTCGCAGATAACCGCCGATTCGGCCAGTCCTGAGAGGCGGCACAGATCCACGGACCCCTCCGTATGGCCGATCCGTACCAGCGTCCCCCCCTCTTTGGCGATCAGGGGAAATATATGCCCCGGCGCAACAAGCTCGGAGGGCTGTGAGAGTGGGTTGGCCAATATCTTGATCGTCATGTCCCGCTCTGCCGTAGAGATACCCGTGGTGGCCGCTGTGGCATCCACCGATACCGTAAACGCCGTCTCGTGCATCGAGGTATTCGATTTGACCATCGGCTCGAGGTTCAGACGTTTGGCGATCACCGGATTGATCGCGACGCAAATAAGCCCTTTTGCATGCGTTGCCATAAAATTGACATGTTCGGGAGTCGAAAAGACAGACGCGTAGACAAGATCGCCCTCGTTTTCACGGTCCTCATCATCGACCATGATAACCATTCGCCCTTTTTTAAACTCTTCGATCGCTTCGATTACTCTTTGTATTGCTGGCATTCTTTACTCTTCATCTCTATTTAGTACTTTTATTATAGACAAAAAGGGCTAAAAGAATACTCGTATTCTAAAAATGGACATTTTTGTGCATATCTTCCTCAATGCCCTTGACAAATTTGCGAAAACCGTCTATAATTTCGGCCTCTTAAACGAGAACATTGGGGTGTCGCCAAGCGGTAAGGCAACTGGTTTTGGTCCAGTCATTCGGGGGTTCGAATCCCTCCTCCCCATCCACTTTTATACCGCGGAATAGAGCAGTCCGGTAGCTCGTCGGGCTCATAACCCGAAGGTCGTAGGTTCAAATCCTGCTTCCGCAACCAAACTAGACTTAAACTTCTACCCTATAAAGATAGACGATAAAAACTAAACTTTTCATACCGCGGAATAGAGCAGTCCGGTAGCTCGTCGGGCTCATAACCCGAAGGTCACAGGTTCAAATCCTGTTTCCGCAACCAATAATCCTCCTTTTTTTTAATCATTTTTATCACACATTGCCATCCTCTATAGTCTTCTGTTTAAGCAAAAAACCATTATTGTATGGTGAATAATATTTTTTGCCAAAGGCACGCGTTGAGAATACTCCATTTCTCCGATACCCATTTGGGGTTTAACGATCTTGAGATCGTCAATGAATACGGTATCAATCAACGCGAAGCCGATTTTTACGATGCCTTTACGCAGGTGATCGATGCCATAGTAGAAGCCAAACCTGATTACGTCATCCATACAGGCGACCTCTTTCACCGCCCTCACCCCTCCAACCGTGCTATCAGCTTTTGTCTCACTCAGCTCAAACGTCTTAGTGTCGCTCAAATCCCGACGATCATTATCGCGGGGAACCACTCCACCCCTCGTACCCGCTCCGCTTCCCCGATCCTCGCCGCATTGCGGACACTCGATCATATCTATCCCGTATTCGAAGAGCGTTACGAGAAAGTGATATTTGATAATATTAACTTCCACTGTATTCCCCATATCAACGATGAAGCATCCAATCTCGCGGCGATTGAGGAGTGCGAAGGCTCAATAGATGCCGACAAACGCAATATCATGATGCTCCACTGCTCCGTCGGGGCGCAGTTTATGATGGAGGAGTATGGCGAACGGGTCTACCCAAGAGAAAAAGAGTCTCTGTTTGAGAGAATGGATTACGTTGCCCTCGGACACTGGCACGGATTCGGGAGTGTCGGTAAACATTCCAATGTCTACTATGCCGGATCGACGGAGCGAACCAGCAGCGGCGATGCCCGTAACGACAAGGGATACGCCCTCATTACATTGAAAGAAAACCTTGAGGTGACGTTTCACCCAATCACCCTCCGTCCCAGCCACCGCCTCCGTATCGATGCACAGACTGCGGAGGATATATTCGACGAATTACGCTCACAAGGTGCATCTATAGATGTTGAGGGAGCCCTCCTCTCAATCACCCTCGAAAACCTGAGCGCTACTCAATCGATCGACATTGCCAACCGCGATATCGAAGCGTGTTTCCCTACAGCCTTGAACGTTCAAATCCAGCGCAAATTTCGACGCAGTGAATCCTCCACCGCGACGGAGAGTGTGAACGCCGCCTCATTGCAGGAGTATTTCGGCGCGTTCTTGGAAGAGCAAACCACCACAATCGAAGAGTACACACGTCTAAACTCCAAAGTTGCAGCATTGTTTGCACGCTATGACGAGGTGAACAATGACGCTTGAATCACTTCGTCTACAGAACTTCAAACGCTACGCCTCGTATGAGATCACGTTCGAGAGCGGTTTATGCGGTATTCTCGGACGTAACGGACGGGGCAAATCGACGATCTTTGATGGGGTATTCTTCGCCCTCTACGGTGAATACAAAGGTTCAAAAGAGCTAATCCCTACCGCAGGAAGCACCGGAGGGGTCAAAGTCGAGCTGAATTTCGAGATCGAGGGGAAAAGCTACACCGCGATCCGTGAGTTTCGGGGCAAAGCCCTCACCGCCTTCGCAACCCTCAAAGAGGGGGATGAGAGCATCGTGAGCGGAGCACGAGAAGTGACCGCCGCCATCACCAAACTATTAGGTATGGGGAAAGAGGCGTTTTTACATACGGTATTCGCCTCCCAAAAGGAACTCACGGCACTCAGTTCCATGAAAAACGACGAGCGCAAGGCGATGATGCGCCGATTGCTGGGGCTGGAGAAGATCGACAAGATCGAAGCAATGATTCGTGAGGAGCTAACAGGACTCAACCGCGACATCAAAAACGCATCAGGGTTTCTCCTCACTGACGACATTCTCAAACAACACCGCGACGATCTAAGCACTAAAACCGCCCTCTCCCAAACCATCGAAGCGACCCTCAAAACCCTCACCGAGGAAGCCAAAAAGCTAAAAACCGCCTACGAAGCCGCCAAAGCACTCGTAGAAACCCACCAAAAAGCCAAAGAGGAGCGGCAAAAGAAACAAGATATCCTTGAAAAAGGACAGCAGACTTTCGCCCTCCACCAAAAACAGCTGACCGAACTCGAAACTGAGCTAAAAACCCTCAACGCCCATCAAACACATTACACAGCGCAGCTTCCTCTCAAAGTGCAGCTCGCCACCTTGGAACTATCGCTTAAAGCCCAAGACGAGTTAAAAACCAAGTTCCTACAAAAGGTCGGATTGGAGAAAGAGCAAGATGAGTTGCGAAAAGGGTACACTTCCCGTAAAGAAGAAGTAGCACAGCTCGCCAAAGAGATCATTCCGGTGGAAAGTCTCCAAAAACAGCGCACAACAGAGCAAACTGCCCTCGCCGAGTACAAAGCCACCCTCCTCAAACTCGATACCGAGATCACCGCCCTCACCGCCGAGATCGGTTCCAACCGTTCCAATATCGCCAAAGTGACCAAACAGGTCGAGACGATCACCGATCTGGGGCGTGAATCCTCATGCCCCACCTGTACCCGTCCGCTGATGGAGCAGTATGACAGTGTCCTCACCTCACTCCATACCGAAATCAGTGAGGTCTACCAAAAGCAGATCAATGCGCTACAACTCAGACTCAATGCCCTCGCAGAGCAAAAAGCCATCTCTCAAAAGATCACCGACGAGGCGCAACAAAAGTTTAATGCACTACAAACCCAAATCGCTCTCCTGCTGAGCAAATCCAAAGACCTCCTCAAAGCACAGGAGCAGTTCCATGAGGTCGAAACGCGAGGATTGAGCAACAAAGCCGCCCTTGCCCTCCTTGGCTCCATCACCTACGATGAAAACGCTCACAATGCACTCAAAGAGCAACATACCAACCTCAAACCGCAGGTTGAAGCCCTCATCAAACTCGAAGCGCTCATCGCCACCATTCCGACCAAAATCGAAGCGTTCCAAGCACTCCAAACGCAGATTAAAAGTGATGAAGCCTCTATCGCCACTACTCAAGCCCTCATCGCCGTCGATACCTACCGAGCAGAGAGACATACCGAAGCAATCACCCACGCCAAAGCTTCCGAAACCGCCAAAGATGCCAAAGGGGTTGAGGTTAACGTCGCCGTCTTGGAACAGACCAATATCCGCCGCGACATCGAAGCAATCGACAAAGAGATCAAGCGCGACGAGACCAATCGCGCCTCCCTCAAAACCCGTGAAAACGACCGCAACGACTACGAGAAGCTCAAAGCCGTTATGTCTGAGTTCAAAACCCACATCAACGCCCGCGTCGCCCCCCGCATCGGAGAAGTCGCCAGCGAGATGTACAGCCGCATCACCCGTGGACGCTATCAACACATCGAGGTCTCTCCCGAGTTCGACTTCTACATCTACGACAACGGCGAGCGCTACCCCATCGAGCGGTTCAGCGGCGGAGAGATCGATCTCGCCAATCTCGTACTGCGTATCGCCATCAGTAAAACACTGGGGGAACTCAGCGGTGGCGGGAATATCGGGTTTTTGGCATTTGACGAGGTATTCGGCTCTCAGGACGAGGAACGGCGCATCCAGATCATGGAAGCGTTTCACACCATCAGCGAATCGTATCGGCAGATATTTCTGATCTCTCATGAAACGGAGATTAAGGAGATGTTTGAGCGGGTTATTGAGTTATGAAAATACATCTACACAAAAGGAAATAAAATGTTACCTACATTCTTACAAGCAATTCATGAAAAAAGACTCTTATCTATTGACTTTATAGCCAAAGAAGACAATTTATTAAGAAATAGAAAATGTGTTCCTTTTGATTTCGGACCAAGTAAAAAGTTTAAAGACAATAGTGATCGATTTCATTTTTTAGATTTAAATAGTCCTGATGGAAAACATAATTTATCAATCTTACCTAGTCAAATTCATAAAATAGATCTGTTGAATGAAAACTTTGAACCGGCTCAATATATTACTTGGGCACCGAACTGGATTATTGAACGAGATTGGGGAATTTATTCATGAGTAATTTAAATATTCAAATACAAAGATGCAATAGTATAGAAAATGGACAGATAAATCTTATTGAGAATTCTTTAAATATCAAATATGCAATAAACGGTACTGGTAAATCAACCATTTCAAAAGCAATTCAATACGCAATAAATGATAAGAAAAATTCAACCAACAACTTACTTCAATTAAAACCATTTAAATATAGAACTGATTCTAGTACAAATAATCCAGAAGTCAGTGGAATAGAAACAATTGAAAGCGTAGCTATTTTTAACGAAGAGTATGTCAATCAATATGTTTTTCAGCCAAGTGAATTGTTAAAAAACAGTTTTGATATTTTCATCAATAATGATGAGTATAAACAAGGTATTAGTGAAATAAATGACTTAATCAAAGATATATCTAAAACATTTGATGAAAATCAAGATATTGAAGTTATGTTAAATGATTTAAATGAATTGTTACAAAGTTTTGGCAGTGCTGCAGGTTTGTCAAAGTCAAGCAGTTTTTATAAAGCCGTTGGTAGAGGAAATTTACTTGAAAATATTCCTCAAGGATTAGAGGTATATAGCGATTTCATCAAACACGATAAAAATACTACTTGGCTAAAATGGCAAATGACGGGTAAAGAATATTTAGATATTTCCACTTGTTGTCCATTTTGTACATCTTCAAATATTGAAGAAAAAAAAGAAACAATATTGGCTATTGAACAAAATTATGATTCAAAACTAATAGAACACTTGAATAAAGTCATCAACACAGTATCAAAACTAAACTCCTATTTTACAGAAGATACTTATGATAAAATTATTGCTATTTCGAAAAATATTGATGGACTACAAAGTGAACAAGAAGCTTTTTTACTTGAAATAAGAGGGCAGATTGACACATTAATAAGTAAACTTTCAAGTATTAAATTACTAGGTTTCCAGGCATTAAAAGATTTTGATAAAGTTGATATTGTTATTAAAGATTTTAAAATTGACCTTAATTATATCGGACATCTTAATACTGAAACCACCTCCGAAAAGATTACCAAAATAAACAATTCTTTAGATGATATCTTGAAAAAATCTGGATTACTACAAGGTAAAGTAAGGCTTCAAAAAATCAGAATAGAACAGACAATAAATACATATAAAGATGAAATAAATAATTTTCTAAAATATGCAGGATATAGTTATTCTGTCAATATAGAAGAAGATATTGGTACGCATTCTTATAAGATGCAACTGATACATAATGATTTTATAGAAAGCAATATTGATAATGCCAAAAACCATTTAAGCTATGGTGAAAAAAATGCTTTTGCCCTTATTTTGTTTATGTTTGATGCACTTAAAAACAATCAACAATTAATAATACTTGACGATCCCATATCATCTTTCGATAAAAATAAAAAGTTTGCAATAATAGAAATGCTATTTAGAGGTGAAAAAAGTTTTATAAACAAAACAGTTTTAATGCTCACCCATGATTTTGAACCAATTGTAGATATTGTATTACACCACTCAGATATTTTTAATATGGTAAAACCAAATGCAAGTTTTTTAGAAAATATTGAAGGTGAATTATCTGAAAAAATAATTACAAAAGATGATATAAAAACCTTTATCGAAATAGTAGAAGAAAATATAGCTATCTTAGATGAAACAATAAATAAACTTATTTATCTTAGACGACTATATGAAATAAAAAACAATAAAGGTTTGGCATACCAGCTGTTATCAAATGTCTTTCATAAGAGCGAAATACCTACATATAAATCTTCTAGTGAAAATAGAGATATGACAGAAGATGAAATAATTGAAGCATCACAAGAGATTCAAAAGTCCATAAATGAACCCTTTCAATATAATACCTGTTATCAGAATATTAGTAATAATAATGAATTAATAAGACTATATAAAAAGGCGACTAATAATTATGAAAAACTTCAAATTTATAGAGTTCTAAATAATGAGAATCATGAGAATCGTACAATTAAAAAATTTATTAATGAAACCTTTCATATAGAAAATGACTACATATATCAACTTAATCCTTGTCAATATCAAACGGTTCCTTATTATATAATCAAGGAATGTAATCAAGATATTGAAGACATCAATTAAATACATGTCAACTTCTACAAAAGACCTTATTACAGAAAAAATTGATGTGAATGTATATATGAATGAATACGTGAATGATTTAAAATATAAAGATATTGTTGTAGATAATTTAGAAAAAGCTTTAGAACTAGCTGAACATTACAAGTCATCAGGAAAATATGATTGGTTTAGGGGACAGACTGGGTTATGGCCTCTAATTCCTAGCGCCGCAAGACAATCTAGTCGTGAAGAATTTAATAAATCAGAAGAGCAGTTGAGAAGATTTGATAATTGGATATACGCAAATAAAATTTCAGATGACTTTGACTATATCGAAGCTATTGCACAACATTATGGGCTAAAAACATTATTTTTAGACTTTTCAACCAATCCGAAGGTTGCCGCCTACTTTGCTTCTGATGATATCAATTATGAGGGATATAAATACAGTTGTATTTATTGTTTAAATATCCAACAATTTAATGATGCTATTGAATTAATGAAAAAGTTTTATCCTGAAAGACCTTCTTATCCAAAGCTTTTAGAAATAGATGTAGATAATCTTTGGAGACTAGAATCTCAAGAAGGTAAGTTTATATATCAACCTATAATTAACCTTGATTTTTTTCACTCTCTGCATAGAATAGTTTTTAAAGTCAAAGAAAATGATATTAAATTATTTGACAAATCTTATATATATCCCGAAGCAAAAAGTGTTTTAGAAGAGAGATTAGATGGTTTCTTTTTAAATGAAAGAACAAGTGAAAACTTAAATCGCATGTATAGTATGATTGAGAAATTAAAAGAAAATGGAATGCACTTTGAAATATTTAAAGCAGATGATGTACTGTATATTAAAGAGTTTGTAAATGAAGAAAAATTACTTGATTATAAATGGGATCAAAAAGATTTAGAACAATGGGAAAATAAAACTGTTGAGAAATTTGAAGATGTATATACAAAAGAAAAAATTGTTTGCACAATAGATTCTTTTAAGAATATTGATGAAAATAAAATAATTGTATATACGAAAATTATAAATTTATTAAATACAAATCCAAACATAAGAAAAAAAACAATAAATTTTTCTATAAAAGATAATGAAAATAACAGTGGGCTTATTCAAAGATTTGAAAAATTTTCTAATATTATATGGAATGGTATGAGAAAATTGCCATACGAAAATGACGAAATTGCAAAAGTAATAAGCGATTTGATGATAATAATAGATATTTCAATTTTTGAGTATGAAAAATATGATGAAAGATTCTTAAAAATAGGAATAAGCGATAAAATAGGAAGCGGAAATAATGCTTTTGTAAATAAAAATCTTCTATATACATCAATGAGAAGTGATTTGAATGCATGTATGGTAGAAAATATCAATGATGTTAGAAGTATAATATATCATATTAGAAGTCCACAGCTTTTGTATAAATTTGATTCATTAAAAAAGCTTTTTGTTGAATCTATAGTTATATCACAAGTTGTTTATGGAGGAAATGATTTTGTTATATTTTCACCTGTTGAATTAAAACTACTTGGATTACCTTAATGCCCCTCTCTAAATCCCTCTACACCCGTGGAATCCAATGCTCCAAATCCCTCTGGCTGAAAAAATACAGCTCTGGGGTGCTGTCCCCTCCCGATGCCACCGCACTTGCACGCTTCGAGACGGGCAATATCGTCGGTGATCTGGCATGTGCCCTCTTCCCGAACGGTCGTGAAATCCCCTATATGGAGAAGAACTTCGCGGGGATGGCGGAGCTAACACGGGAGTGGATGGATGAGAGGTTAGAATACATCTATGAGGCGACATTTATCCATGAGGGAATCGTCGTCATGGTCGATGTCCTGCGCGTTACTCCCGATGGGGTAGAGATATACGAGGTCAAAAGCTCCTCGGAAGTCAAAGATATCTATCTACACGATGTCTCGATACAGCGCTACGTCATTGAGAGCCTCGGACATACCGTCACCAACTGCTATGTCGTCCATATCGACACCTCCTACGTTCGAGGTGATGATCTCGATCTAAGCACCCTCTTTAGCATCGCTGATGTCAACGAAGCGGTCGATGCCCTGATGAGCGGTGTCCCTGCCAAACTTGCCGAATTTGAAGCGCATCTAGGCGACCGAGAGAACGAACCCGCCATCGAGATCGGCAAGCACTGTAAAAACCCCTACGATTGTGACGCGATGCACTACTGTTGGAAAGTACAGCGAAGCATCCCCGATTACTCCGTCTTTAATATCTTTAACCTCGGGAGCAAAAATCAGGTCGAACTGTACAATCAAGGGATCGTCCGGATCGAAGAGATACCCGATAGCTACAAAATGACCCCCATCCAACAGCAAAAAGTCGATAACTGGAAAGCCAAGCGTTCCTACATCGACCGTGACGCGATCCGTAAGTTCCTCTCCACCCTCACCTACCCGATCTACCACCTCGATTTCGAGACGTTTCAACAGGCGGTTCCGCAATGGAGAGGGATTAGCCCCTATCAGCAGATACCGTTTCAGTATTCGCTCCATATCGAACACGTAGACGGCACACTGGAACATCGAGAGTTTTTGGCACCCGCAGGAGCCGATCCGCGCTACGCATTGGCACAACAGCTGATCTATGATATCCCCGACAACGTCACGGTACTGGCGTACAACATGAGCTTCGAGCGCGGGGTGATCGAAAAGCTCGTCCAGAGCTTCCCCGATCTCAGCGAGAACCTCAAAAGCATCCTCCCCAACCTCCGCGATCTGATGGTGCCGTTTCAGAAGGCTCATTACGTCACGCCGTCCATGAACGGAAGCTACTCGATCAAATACGTTCTCCCTGCCCTCGTCCCCGAGATGGCACACGCCTACAAACAGCTCGACGGCGTCCAAAACGGTGGAGAAGCGATGAATGCCTATGCCAAGCTTTCGACGATGGAAGATGCAGAGCAAGAGCGCATCCGCCGCGCTCTCCTCGAATACTGTAAACTCGATACACTGGCGATGGTCAGGGTGCATCAAAAACTACGAGAGGTTATCCATGATTGACTACACGAAAAAAATAACGACCGACAGAGAGGTCAACCCCATCGATAACCTCGATTACTCCATCGAAAGTGACCGTGGACAATGTCGTCAGTTCAAATTTTGCTTCCAAAACCACCCTAAAACAGCTAAAATACGATTATAATTACGAACAGGATTTACAACGCTTTTCAAAGCGTCCTATCTCATCATGTGTTCACTTTACGCGTCCGTAGCTCAGTTGGATAGAGCACAGGTTTCCGGTACCTGGGGTCAGGGGTTCGAATCCCTTCGGGCGCACCACCGCAAACATCTTTCCCCTCATCCCCATCAATTTGCTTTTAACAGCCCCATCATCCAAACAGCTCTGCCGTATCGATCTGGTAGAAATCTTCCAGCTCCTCGTACAGTTCCGGAAAGTGCTTTTTTAATGCGGCGGGCGATTCGAAAAAACGCTCCGTCACGACGGCGAAAAACTCCGCTTCGTTGCTGGCCGCATAGGCGCCGAGGAGTTTGTATTTCCCCCACTCCCGGTTTTTGAGAACAACGGCGTTGAGGGCATTGAACTCTTTGTAAAGGATGTTGACCCATCCGTCGTATTTCGAATGCTCCAGCGGCGGCACCCCGTCGATCTCTCCGTCCATAAAATCGATCTCATGGGCGAACTCGTGAATGATCACGTTGTTGTGGCGCATGTGGTACGACTCTTTTTTGGCTTCATGCCACGTGATCACGACGGTGTCGTTTGCCGACTGCCCCTGAATCACAAACTGCTCTTTGGCGTAGATGCCGCCGTAGGAACGCACCTCTTTGATCATTACGGAGTGTGGGTAGATGATGATGCTTTTTAGATTCTCATAACAGTATTCGCTCTTTTTACGGATCAGCAGCAAGCAGGCGTAAAAGGCGATCAGAACCTTCATCTCATCGCTCACACTCAATCCGACTCCGATAAACTCTTTGGTATGGGTAAAGGTGACAATAGAGCGCTGAAGCTTTAGCTTATCCTCGTCGCTGAGTCTGTGGTAATGGGGTGTTTTTGCCACGATCGCTTCATACTGCTCGGTGAAGGGGAGTTTTTTGATCTTCTCCACTTCATTTTTCCTGCGCAGATCGTTCAGGAACATCAAGCCGAACAACGTCGATCCCAATCCTCCGAAAATGAGCAAAAGTGCAACATTATAGTCCATGGCTCTGTGTAATCCTTCTATTGCCCCTGCAGCGCTGCAGGATTCATCTTGTTTAGAATCTCTAACGTTTTGGTGACGTCGTAAATCGCACTGTGATAGTGCTCTTCGTCAAACGAGATACGGTAAAACCTGCATGTCTCGATTAATTTCGGGTTTTTCGGATTTCCTTTTGCATTCACGGCTCCCACCAACGGCTTGTTCTCTTTCATCGTGCAGAAATGGCGGTCAAAACGCACCAGTCCGCCGATGTGGCGGAGTTCAAACGTAATGTTGTGCGCTACCAGCGTCTTCGTCCCTCGGCAAAAATCGATAAATTCGGTGTCGTCGGCGAAATACTCTTCATAATCGGCATCCCCCCGCAGTCGTTTGATCCGCTCGGGGGAGAGCTTATGGACCGCCAATGCGTGAGGATTGACCTCGTACGGTGAAAAGTAGTAGCGGTGAAACGTATCGATCACGGCATAGACGCCCTCGACATATGTGACACGAAAGGCGGCGACCTCTATCACGTCGTGTATATTGGCGGAGTTGGTCTCAAAATCCAGAATTATCAATCATTCTCCATCGGTTTTAGTAGAAAAAATAGTAGCCAAATCCCTCTTTATGCTACCTCAGATTTTCAAACACGGCGATGATTTCCATAAAGGCGTTACAATACCGAAAAAATCGGAGAATATCATGACAAAAAAACAAATCGGCAATATCGCCTACTGGATCGCACTCGCGGCCATTGTCACCTATTTCGCCTATTCCAAAGGGTGGATTCTCGCCGATTTTGAGTCCATTACCCCCAAGCAGGCGTACGCGATGCTTAAAGATGACGACAATATCACCCTCCTCGATGTCCGGACTCCCGATGAGTTTGCACAAGAGCATATCGAGGGGGCGATCCTGATCCCGCTGCAGACGCTGAGCGAAAACCTCTCACAGCTGCAATCGGTGAAAGAGAAAAAGATGATCGTCTATTGCCACAGCGGAAACCGAAGTGTCGCCGCCGCGCGGATTTTGGTCAGAAACGGATTTATCCCCCTCAGTGTCAAAGGGGGGATAAGCGAGTGGAAAAATGAGGGGCTGAGCGTCGTCCGCTAATCCTGCGTGCATACCGTATAGAGCACCTCTATATGAGACGGTACGGCCAGATCGGGGTTCACCAGCCGGTACTCCACACCCCCGCATCGATTGCCGTCGAGGCGAAGATGTTCGGAGCCGGCAAACGGGAGCAAAAGCTCTTTTTGGTTCCGGTACTCTGTATGGGAGGGGGCTTTGGACGCCGCTTTAAGGGTTCCTGCCAAAGCGATATCAAAAGCCCCGTGGGTCATCTGGGTATAAAACAGAGCCATGCCGATAAGTCCTGAGAGTTCGTCGCTGAGTATATGGGTATTGCTTTGTCTGTGATTGAGGAGATAGACCTCTGAACCCTCGCTGAAATACGTGTAGCGGTGTTCAAGCCCTTTGACAAAAGTCACGATCGTCTCTGCCGCATCATCGGCTTGTGCTTGGGAGTGGGCTTCAAGATGAAGCTCACAGGGTGAAGTAAAGGCTTCGAAATGAAAAAGATACGAGGTGAGAGTTCTTAGACCGACAGATTCGTCATCGATCCGGTAGTAGCGGTCGTGCTGCCATAGGCGGCCATGATTTTATTAAAGAGGGACTTTTGCATCTCAGTTACAGCTGACGGTGCTTGTGCAGATGGATTGGACTGGGTTGCCTGCGGTGAAGCGGATTCATTTGCCTCTGAACGATGATGGCGATGATGCTGTTTTTTCTGTGTTTCACTGCTTGCTTGTTTCAAAGCATTCATAAATTCGTCCGAACTGATCTGTCCGTCGCCGTTGGTATCGATCTTGCCGAAAGCCGCATCGATAGCGCTGGTACTGCTGTTATTCGCATTTTTGGCTAACGCCTGCGCTGCCTGAGAAAATTCCGCTTTATCGATCGAACCGCTTTGGTTGGTATCGATAGTTGAGAGCATCTGCTGAGCGATAGCGCTGAAGTCTATCCCCGAGCCTTGAGTGGCATAACCGCTGGCGCCGCTTTGGGCTTGAACATTTCTGTTGGCATACATTTGAGATGCCATCATAGAACTGCCGTTGACCGTCATAATAACCTCCTTCGAAAATTTTGTGTGTTTAGGCACATCCGGAGCAAGCAAAAAGCATACCCGTTTTCGGTTATTTTATAGTTAATAATAATAAGTATTATGCGTTTTATTTATAGAAAAATAGGGGTGGAACTCCCTGCGGATACTGTACCGTTTTTTGTGTGAAGTTAGTGTGAAGTCGGCCGTTTCGATGAGAGGTTCCCCCTCTTTTGTCACAGCCACCCTTTTTTTCGAAAATAGACCAGCGGTATCGCCCCCGACACCGCCATCATCATCAGCGAGATCGGATACCCTTTCGCCCAAGTGAGTTCGGGCATATAATGAAAGTTCATCCCGTAGATGCTTGCGATCAGCGTAGGGGGCATCAAAACGACGCTCGCAACCGTAAAGAGCTTGATGATCTTGTTTTGCTCGATATTGATCTGAGCCAGAAAAAGATTTTGCAGGTTATCGAGGGTGTTGATATCTACGGTGGTAAATTCCACCAGCGAGTTGACGTCCTTCATCATGATAAACAGCTCTTCTCTCAGCTGCGGGGAGAGTTTGGACGACTTGAGCAGTGCGGTGATGATCCTGCGCTTGTCAAAAACCGATTGACGCACTTTGAGGGTGAACTCCTGCAGTGTCGAGATCTTCCGCAAAATATCGGCGGCATGGCTTCCCGGTTCCCCTATCAGAATTTTACGGATGTCATCGCTCTCTTTTGCCGCATATTCCAGAAGATCCGCATCTCTGTCGATCCGGATATCAAAGATCTGCATGAAGATGTCGTAGCCCGAAAAAATCTCTTTGGGATGGGTCGTTATCGTCTTATGGATCGTTTCAAACGTCTGCAGCTGGGCATCGCGCACCGTGAAGAGCATATTGTCCTGCAAAAGAAACGTGACGTTTTCATTGTAAGGGGCTTGTGTCTGATCGACAAAGAAAAAGGAGACGAAGAAATAGGCGTTGATCATGATACTGTGATGGTCTTCCCAATAACGGGAACTCAATTCGATCTCTTCGCGGTCATCTTTCGTAGGAAGCTTGACATCAAAAAGTTTCTCGATCCGCTCCGTCTCTTCGACCGTAGGCTGAAGCATATCGATCCATACGATATTCTTTAACACAGGCTCTTCCATATCACTAAGATGAGATGTGGTAAAATGATTCTCGTTACGGATGTAGAATGTGACCATGGATGTTCTCCTCCATCGATTAGTTATGATAGTTTATCTCATGATTACGACTGAGTGATTACAAATGTTATTTTTTGTCCATTATAATCCTTTTGATCCCGGATCAAACCGGTAATATGGATTGGATACGAACCAACTGCTATACATGAGGAGGGACACCCCCGTGGCTGTTAAAAATCTCTATATCGCCTCATTGGAACCCAATGCCGGCTCTCTGATCGTCACGATGGGGATCATGGAACTCTTAAAAAGCCGTGTAGGCAAACTCGCCTATTTCCACCCTATCATCGAAGATGTCTTAGTACAAGACAGCGACATACACTTTATGCTCAACCATTTCAATCTGGACCAAAGCGTAGAGAGCTGCTACACGTTCGGACTCGATGAGGTAGAGTCTCTGCTGGCGCAGGATAAAGAGCATACCGTTATCGAGCGGATCATCGAACATTACCGCGATCTGGAATCCCGCTACGATTTCATACTGATCCATGGGCTGAATCAGGCGCTGTTCAACATTATCCTCAAACATAATTTCAACCATCTCATCGCCAAAAATCTCCAGTCGCTGTACATCAGCGTCCTCAACGGAAAAGAGAAGAGCTACGAGCAGCTCGTCAATGAGATCAATCTTGAACACTCCGTATTAAAAAATGAGCATGTGGAACATCTGGCAGTTTTCGTCAACCGCCTCGATGCGCAAAATCATCACACCTTATCCCACGAAACGGCAAGAGATGGGATTCCCACCTTTTTTATGCGTGAGATCGAAGAACTCGATAAAATCAGTATGGGCGAAGTGAAACACGCCCTCAACTGCGGGCAGCTTTTAGGGGAGGAAAAGGATCTAGACCGGATTGTCCGCCACTCGAAAATCGCGGCGATGAATGTCGAACACATACTCGAACGCTTTAGCGACGGGGATATGGTCATTGTCCCGGGAGACCGTCTGGACATCATTCTGACCGTTTTGTATGCCAACGCATCCAAGGATTTTCCGACCATTGCCGGGATACTTCTCACCGGGGGGATAATCCCCTCGGATCCGTTTTTAAAGCTGATACGCGGTGTGAATTTCTCCACCATCCCTATTTTGAGCATCGGGAGCGATACCTATGATGCCAGCATGCAAGTCGAACGGATACCGGCCACGCTCCGCCCGAAACAGGGGCGCAAAATCGCTCTAGCGATGGGCGAGTTCATGAATGCGATCAATGTCGAACTCTTGGAAGAGAAGATACGCACCTCCCACAGCTCGGTAACGACCCCCGCCATGTTCGAGTACGGCCTCTATCAGCGCGCCCGAAAAACACGCAAACGGATCGTCCTCCCCGAAAGCGGCGATGAGAGAATATTGCGTGCGGCAGAGATTTTGTTGCGACGCGACGCCGTCGATCTTATTTTGCTGGGAGAACCCGACTCCCTTTTCCAGCATGCCGCCACCTTAGGGATCGATGTCTCCAAAGCCACCGTCATAGACCCGAACAATTCCCCCCTCATGCAGCGCTATATCGACGATTTTTATGCCATGCGCCGTCATAAAGGGCTCAGCATAAGTACGGCCCAAGACGCCATGTCACACGCCACCTATTTCGCAACGATGATGGTTCACCACGGCGACGCGGACGGAATGGTCTCAGGGGCTATCCACACGACGCAAGAGACCATCCTCCCCGCATTGCAGATCATCAAGACCACACCCGACATCTCCCTCGTATCGAGCCTTTTTTTCATGTGTCTGGATACAAGAGTGCTGGTTTATTCCGACTGTGCCGTCAACCAAGACCCCAATGCTTCGGAATTGGCAGAAATCGCCATCGCTTCGGCAAAAAGTGCAAAAGCGTTCGGCATTGAGCCTCGTATAGCGATGCTCTCCTACTCCACCGGCGCGTCGGGAAAAGGGGACGACGTCGAAAAAGTACGCGAAGCGACCCGACTCGTCAGAGAACGCCGTCCCGATCTGCTGATCGAAGGGCCGATCCAGTACGATGCCGCCATAGACCCCGATGTGGCCCGGATAAAACTGCCACAAAGTCCGGTTGCCGGACAGGCGACGATCTTTGTTTTTCCCGATCTCAATACCGGGAACAACACCTACAAAGCGGTGCAGCGTACCGCAGGGGCCGTCGCGATCGGCCCGGTCTTGCAAGGGCTCAGAAAACCGGTCAACGACCTCAGCCGCGGCTGTGAGATCCCCGATATCGTCAATACGATCCTCATTACCGCCATACAGGCCCAAAGTAGCGACGCATGAGTATCTTAGTCATTAACGCCGGAAGCTCGTCCATCAAATACTCCCTCTATGCCAAAGAGACTTTGCAACCGATCGACCACGGTCTCATAGAAGAGATCACCAATCATCACGACGCTTTTGAAGTGATGCGCAAAGAGCTCTATAAACATAATATCGATATCACCAAGATCGATGCCATCGGACATCGGGTCGTCCACGGCGGAGACCGTTTTAATGCCCCTACCCTGATTGACGATGAACTGATCAAAGTGATAGAGTCGCTCACCCCCTTGGCACCCCTGCATAATCCGGCCAATCTCGAGGGGATCTATGCCGCCCGCGCCATTGCGCCCGACGTTGAACAATTTGCGGTTTTCGATACGGCCTTTCATCAGACTATGCCCGAGTACGCCTACCGCTACCCTCTTCCCAACTCCCTCTATGAATCCTACCACGTCAGACGCTACGGGTTTCACGGCATCTCCCATAACTATATCGCGGCACAGGCCGCCCAGGTTCTCCGCAAGCCGTTGGAATCACTTAACCTCATCACCTTCCACATCGGCAACGGTGTCAGTGCGTGTGCGATACAAGAAGGGGTCAGCATCGATACGACAATGGGGATGACTCCTCTCGACGGTCTGATGATGGGGTCACGCTGCGGAAGTATCGATCCGGGTATCATTACCTATCTGATGCGTGAAGCGGATATGAGCGGCAAAGAGATCGACACCCTGATGAACAAGCAAAGCGGCCTTGTAGGGATTGCCGGAACCAATGATATGCGGACCGTCGTCAATGCCGCCGATGAAGGGGACCGACAAGCGCAGCTTGCCATCGATATGTATGCCTATCGGCTCAAAAAACAGCTCGGTGCCTATATGGCGGTTATGCCGCGTATCGATGCAGTCGTATTTACCGGAGGGATCGGTGAGCACTCCGCACGGATTATCGCGATGACGTGCAGCGGGTTGGAACATTTGGGTATCGTTCTCGACGAAGCGAAAAACAGTGTTCATGAGACGAGGATCCATCGCGATTCGAGTCCGGTCGCCCTCCTCGTCATCCCCACCAATGAAGAGCTGCAGATCGCATTGGAGGTAAAAGCGCTATTGGATCAAGCACGTCTAACATAAGAAGTGCTACCAGAGGGTCTCTTTCTTCAGCAGCTGTCGGTTCTTATTGGCTATCGAATGCATGTCATCGAGGATGCGTCTTAAAACATCGATCGTATCGATCGCAAAAGCCCCCTTGTTCAGCATGACGCATTCGGCACGTCCCGCCATCGCCGCATCGCTCACTTCCGCCCGGCTGGGCAAATTGTTTTTCATTTTGCTCTCCAAGACCTGTGTCGCCCAGATGACGGGGATATGTGCCGCATCGCAGATATCGAGGAGTGCCTCTTGGATATAGGCCATATTCTCAAATCCCACTTCGATCGCCAGATCACCGCGTGCAATCATCACCCCGCTTTTTTCGGACTCCAGCAGCTGTTCCAAAATTTCGGGCATGTTGATGACCCCCTGCATCGTTTCGATCTTGGCGACGATTCCGATATCGCTGCGCCCGTTTTGTGCCAATACCGTTTGAAGCTCACGGACGTCCTGGGCACTCTGGCAAAACGAGAGCCCCAATTGATCGGCATACTCCTGCACCGAGGAGACATTCCCCCGGTCCGTCGTCGTCAATGCCGCTGTCTTGATATGCGAGTCCGGAAAATTGATCCCTCGCTCCTCTTTTAACAGGGTCCCGCTCGGTTTGGACTGGGTGACTCTGCAGGTAATCGAATCCCCATGGTTTTCCACCACGACCAACCCTATTTTACCGTCATCGATAAAAACTTTTTCGCCGACTTGCAGGTGTGATACCATCCCCTCGAAACTGCAGCTGATGAGTGCGGGTTCCACAACCCGCTGATGTTCGTCCACGACAGCGGCACGCCCCAGTATCTCATTTTCGGTAATGGTCAAAAGATCATTAAGGGCCAAACGGATCGTCTCCATCGGCCGCTCGACATTCAGTATTTTCCCTTCGTTCCCGTTGCAATACACTCTGCATGTGCTATTGACAAGGACTTTCTTGTTTAATTTCCCTTTTGCCACAGTGTCCTTGAGTTCACAGAGGGTTATCACCCCTTTCTTCCCGTTGACGTCTACGATTTTGATACGGCTGTTTTTATCCAGCTTTTTAAAAAACTTTTTATTCACCGAAAACTGCGCCGGGATCTTCTCCAGCGTCACCGGATCGGTCCGTTCCCCCTGCGTCAGCTCATCACCGCACAGGAGCAATACCTCTTTTTCCACTTTGTTGCTTCCCAGAGCGATCGGTATTTCGACTCTTCGGATGTATCCGGTCCGTATCTTCGGACCGGCCAGATCAACAAAGATCTTTATCCTCTCGGCCGCAACGCGCTGCTCGTTGATCGCCGCGATGACATCGGCCATCTCCTTCCATGTTTTTGCATTGTCATGGGCGGTATTGATCCGAAAGACATTGATCCCCGTATCGGCAAGCTGGCGTATCAATGCCCCGCCGTTTTGCGCTGCATGCGAAGGCAATGTCACCATCACTGCCGTATGCTGTCTGCTAAATTGAGAACTCGCTTTCCCCCCGAAGAGCAAGGTACTGTTGTGCGAAGCTATTGCGATCGAATCGTGTATCGTCAGATGATGGAATGCCGCCATTAATGCTTTGCTGATCTCTTTTTCTCCGAGTGAGCTGCTGATCTGGTCGTACAAGGTGTCTATACTCGCGGCCACATGGGCATAGGATCGCCCCAGCGATGAGAGGGAGAGGGAAAAAAGCTTCTCTTGCAGCTGTGTCCTGTCTTTTTTCCGCAATATCAGATATTGCTTCAGATTCAAAAAGCTTTTTCCTCGGGGATGCGCCGCATCCACCTCGTCACGCGCCGGCAACAGACTGGTTCGAAGAGCTTCGATATCTTTAAGCGCCGAGCGCATTATTTTTTTGTCTAACATCTTTGTTCCTGACTGACGGAAAAAATTGGGTTTGGAATATCACTCATCATGAATGAGCTATTATTCACCATAGGGAAATTATGAATAATAGCAATTACGGTGCGGTTACGGAATTTAGTCGGAAATACGGTCGAGTTTTTCAAAACCGGGGAGAATTTTCCCCTCCAGCAGCTCCAAACTGGCACCGCCTCCGGTGGAGATAAAGCTGAAGTTCTCTTTTTCCCCCGCTTTTTCAACCGCATCGGCCGTATCGCCCCCACCGACGATACTGTATGCATAGCAGTCGGCAATAGCACCGGCCAGTTTATAGGTCCCTTTTGAGAATTGATTGATTTCGTAAATCCCCATAGGGCCGTTCCAGATGATCGTATTGGAGAGTTCGATCGCTTCGGAGAAGAGCTTGAGGGTCGCAGGGCCGATATCCACCGCTTTGAACCCTGCCAGAACATCTTGCACCGGGACGACTTTGACATCGACCGGATGATCGATCGAGTCGGTAATGACCACGTCGACCGGCAGATAGACTTTTACCTTATGCCGTTTTGCCTCTTCGAGTACCTTTGCGGCCGTTTCGACGAACTCCTCTTCGAATAATGACTCTTGCATCTCATACCCGAGTGCCCGTAAAAATGTGTTGCTCATGGCTCCGCCGATGATCAGCTTGTCGACCTTTTCCATGACCGAGGTCAGCAGGGTTATCTTTGAGGATATTTTCGAGCCTCCGATCACCAACGCGATCGGACGGATCGGTTTTTCGAGTGCTTTGGTAAACGCTTCGATCTCCCGCATCATCAAAAAGCCCGCCACTTTGATCGAAGCATAATCGGCAATCCCATAAGTCGAGGCATCTTTACGGTGCGAGGTTCCAAACGCGTCGTTGACGTAGACGTCACATAGATCGGCCAATTCTTTACAAAAAGCGGGATCGTTCTTTTTTTCCCCCTCAAAAAAACGGATATTTTCGAGTAAAAAGATCCGCTCAATCGAGCACTTAGAGTTTTCGCCTCTCAACGTCTCCAAATTATCTATAAACTCAATTTTTTTCTCCAGCAGCCTCTCAAGACGTTTTTGGATATGGCGGAGGGTGAAACGCTCATCATACCCCCCCTTCGGCTGCCCCAAATGGCTCACAAGGGTAATGGAGCAGGCGTTATGATCGATACAGTAGTTAATCGTTGGGAGTGCCGCACGGATCCGGCTGTCGTCGGATATGTTAAACTGCGAATCCATCGGGACATTGAAATCCACCCGTATCAGCACCCTTTTTCCGGTAACGTCGATATCTTTTAAACTTTTGACCCCCCCCATATAGGCAATATTACTGGTCATTCTCTTCACCTGTTTTATTATAATCGTACATTTTGGTATAGTATTCATGGACCATGCGTCCGGAATCGAAAGCCGGGATCACGTCGGACATGGCCATTTTCATGATCTGCGTCCACTGCTCGGGTTTGTCGTAATACATCGGTATGATCTCGTTTTCCAACATATCCATCATGTTTTTATTGTCTTCATAGTCTTGTATTTCCGTCGACGTGCTGTGGTCGATCGGCGGAATCGTAAAGGAGTTGATGGCGTGTTTGGAAAATTCGGGATGCCAGCCGTCATCGGTAGAAAAATGGATCGAACCGTTCATGCTTGCCGTCATACCGCTGGTGCCGCTTGCCTCTCTCGAAACACGGGGGGTATTGAGCCATATATCCGACCCTTTTTTCAAAGCACGGGAGAGCTCCAGCTCATACCCGACCAGAACCGCCATGTTTTTAAAATCATGGCTGATATGGATCAGCTCGTTAAACGCATTGATCG
>Ga0265297_10001147_pt1 | contig 64997 bp, 43 predicted proteins | sample Munlanlwell13791_FD_192502 | JGI IMG/M metagenome (GOLD analysis project Ga0265297, IMG submission 192502) | Leachate microbial communities from a municipal landfill in Southern Ontario, Canada - Leachate well 137-91 | ecosystem: Engineered > Solid waste > Landfill > Unclassified | place... | reverse complement strand
ATCGCTCTGTGCATCCACGACTTGCCCGTCAATTTCCACTTTCCCCGCCGGACGAAGATCGGTGATGGCGAATCCGGATTTTCCCAGGAGCATTGACGATCTATCCGGAAGGCTCTGGATTTCAGAGGGCTGTAACGATGAGGAATGGACAAGTCTTCGAAACAATGGCATTTCGGGCAGGAATTTGCTTAGCACAATTGCAGCCAATGACATGAAGACAAGTGAGCCCATCAAAGAGAGCGCTGCTTGCCCCGCTCTCCCCATCCCCAGAAGACGGGAATCGAATGGTGATGAGGAGGCGAGGGGAAGAAGTCCGGGGATAAAGGAGGCAAACAAGGCGTAAAAGGTCAGGAGTATCCCCGCGACTCCGATCACGCCAAAGCCAGGAGTAACCAGAACTTCCACCGCAAGGCAGAGGATCCCCAGAATGAAGAGGCCGATTTCAGGGAGGCCCGCAGTTCCCACGTAGACAGTAGCCCAGAAGAAAAGGCCAAAGAACAGCAGCGAAAATCCGGCCCCGACAAGAGTACCCGGGGCATGAAGCTCTATGTACAAAGAAAGAAACCCCATGGCCAGAAGCAATGCCAGCATCAGAGGATGGTAGAGAACGACGAGAACCCATTCGAAGGCTGCGAAAGGGAGAATGGGAGTTGATGCATCCATATCCAGCAGCGAGGCAAGTGCCTTCGCGTCTCCAGCAACATCCGCGGCTATTCCAGCGAGGAGCATTTCAGAACTCCCAAGAAGCAGAATCGGCGTCGCGCGCGGGAAGGCACTTTCGGACGTCACCAATGGACGGTAGTTGTCGAGTACCGTACGTGCTTGCTCATCTGTCAACAAGTACGAGAAACCGGGTCTGCCCGGAATCTGGTAGGACCTGATTCCAGCAATCTCAGCAGTTATTGGGCTGCTGAGTGTTACTACACGCATGACAGCGACGTTTTCGAAGAACATCCTGAAGAGTGCCGGGTGGTGTCCGGAGCGAGTTGCAGCATCCACAATCGCTTTTTCCAGAGCGATGAGACTTGACGGCTTCACCGGCGGCGTCGGGTTGTCTCCTCCGTTCGAAGGGAAGGGCGATATCGAGGCCAAATCGGAGCAGTAGATTCGCGTACAGGCCAAGGCTATGAAAGTCGGTGCTCCCCAGCACTTGCCTCTGATGAATGCTACTGTCAAGATGCCCTTGGATTGCAGCCGGATCAGCTCGTCAGCAACTGTGTCCGCCAGTTGGAAGCTGTCAGCGTCCAGATCGATTTCAATTATCAGCGCATTTGCCTTTTCGGACTCGGCGAGAGAGGCAGCTCGCAGAAGATGAATAGCAGCGGCGGTTCCGCTGCCTGTTGATGAATCGAGAGTTACCCTGACCGCAGACGCCTGGCATGTCGGCTGCGCAAAGAAGGCTGCGATGAGGACCGCAATTGCGTATAATGTCCCTTTGGCCATATGTCAATTATAGTTTGTATGCGACGGAATCAAGGTCGCAGTCGGAGGCGCGGTTGCTTTCTCCTCTCGAACGGACTTTTCTCCACATTCAGGGAATTGGTCTCGCGACCGAACTGAAACTCTGGAACTCCGGCATTGTTTCCTGGTACGACCTCGTTGAACGTGCTTCGGAAATACCGGCTACCGGAATGCGGAGTCTTCTTCTGGCCGCCTGCAGGGAATCGATAGAAAAATTGGCCGTTGGAGATGCCAACTATTTCCTGGAACGTCTCCCCTCCAATGAGGTCTGGCGGGCATTTTGCTCATTCCCGGGAGCAGTTGCGTATCTTGACATCGAGACCACTTCTGCCGCCATTGACCAAACCGGTCTCACCGTGGTTGGATTATTCGATGGCCAGAGCGTGCATTCCTTTATCGCTGACTTCGAGGATCTCACTGAGCGGCCGCCATTGAGCGCTGTTCGGTATCGCACCCTCCTCCGACCTATGCATGATCTTGGCGATGCGCTGTCGAATTTCCCCAGAATTGTTACCTACAACGGTGCAGTTTTCGACCTGCCCATCATACGGAGGCACTTTCCCGACGCCTCATTTGGCAGGCTGCATCTCGACTTACGTGTCGCCCTTCGCGGATATGGCATCAAAGGCGGCCTGAAGGCAATTGAGAAATCGTTTGGAATATCCCGCCCGGAAAGCGTTCAAGGACTGAACGGTTTCGATGCAGTACGTCTGTGGATGCGGTATCGCTATTTCGGTGATGTCGCCGCTCTGGCGACTCTCATCGTGTACAACGCCGAAGACATCATCAACCTGCAGACGCTGCTGCGGAGTTTCCTCGACCAAAGAACCGCGGATTTCCCATCGGGGACTAATTTCCAGGCCTAAGCTAACCTTGTCTGGGCTCGCGATGACCTCTTTCCTTGAGCCTGCACCAGAATTCCATTCTCTTCAGCAATTCCCGCTCAAAGCCAATCTCTTCAGGGAAGTAGTAGCGAGCACCGCGCAGATTCTCCGGGAGATACTCTTCGGCAACGTAATGGTATTTGAAGTCATGAGGATACTTGTACTGCGAGCCGAAACCCATCTCCTTCATCATCCTGGTAGGGGCGTTAATGATGTGGTCGGGAACCGGCATGTTCTCCTTATCAACAACGTCGGCATGTGCGGCCGAGAAGGCCCGATAGACCGCGTTGGACTTAGGTGCTGTCGCAAGGTACACAACTGCGTTTCCAATCGGCAGCAGCCCTTCCGGAGGTCCCATGAGTTGGAACGCGGATAGTGCCGCATTGACCACCAGCATTGCCTGAGGGTCAGCGGTACCAATATCTTCCGAGGCGAAATTGAACATCCTGCGAAGGAGGAACAAGGGATCATCTCCGCCCTCGATCATGCGCCAGAAATAGTGGAGCGCAGCATCGGGATCGCTTCCCCGCATGCTCTTATGAAAGGCGGAAATCAGATTGTAGTGGTAGTCGCCAGCTTTGTCATGGAATATCGTCCGCGTCTGGACGGCTGACATTATGTCTGTTTCGGTGATCTCTGCGTGATCGGGAATGCGGGCAGATGCGAGTTCCAGAATGTTCAGCAATGTCCTGGCATCCCCATTGGACAGTTCACACAGGACGTCGATAGCTTCTGGCTTGAACCTCAAGTTCTTCTTTCCCAAGCCCTGTTCGGAGTCTCCGATCGCGCGCTGGCAGATCAGGGAGAGATGCTGTTTGCTCAGTGGCGGCATTCTGACTACCCTGCACCTCGAGAGAAGAGCAGGTATTACTTCAAACGATGGGTTCTCAGTAGTTGCTCCTATCAGAATGATGGTGCCGTTCTCGACATACGGGAGGAAAGCATCCTGCTGAGCTTTGTTGAACCTGTGGATCTCATCAACGAACAGAACGGTTCGCTCGCCGCCGATCCGAAGAAATGATGCTTCTTCGACGATTCGCCTGATCTCCTTTACTCCGTGCAGAACGGCGGAGAAGGAAACGAACCGGCAGTGGACATTCTCAGTCAGCAATCTGGCCAGCGTTGTCTTGCCGCAACCGGGTGGCCCCCACAGAAGAAGTGATGGCGGAGGGTCCGCCTCGGAAAAACTCGCCAGTATGCCGCCTGGTCCAGAAAGCTCATCCGGACCCAGGAATTCTGACAACATCTTTGGCCTCATTCGCTCAGCGAGCGGGGCTGCCGGAAGGTCCAACTCAGGCTTATTGAAGAGGTCTGACATTCTCACCTCGATGAAAGCGGCCAGTTGACAGGGCTCGATACGTAACGCCTTGCGGGCTCCGGCGGATGCAGGATCTTCTGCGCGCGACCGCTCATCAATTCTAACAGAATCCACAACATAGTCGAAAAACGCGAAAACTTGAGGCGCCATGCAACTCCGCAGATGGCTTGAGGATGCACTCTCCCTCACCAAATTCTTTATCGCGACCTTGACAGCGCCTTCCCTGTGGCCTACAATGGACTCATGGACAAATTGCCAAGCGAGAACAAGAAGCTGGCGGAGCAAGTCAACTGGATTGCCGACCGCCTCGCCGAATCCTATCCCGATGAAGCCTTGACCTTGGTCAGGTCAGTCCTCGATGAACTGATCTTCAACGTGCTCGTACAGGGCTCGTCGAAGGAAAGGGCTCTGGCTGCGTTCAACGCGTTGAAAGAGGAATACCACGACTGGAACGAGGCCCGTGTAACAAGACCTGCCTCAATGGCCGAGATTATCAAGGGTGTCGGGCTGGAAAGCCTCAAAGCCGCTCGCCTTGTGAAGATCCTTCAGGGCATTTTCGAGGATCGGAGCGAAGTGGATCTGGAGTTTCTGCAGGAGATGTCGGTGCCCGCCATCCGAAACTACCTCGGCGGCATGGAAGGCATTGGCGAGAGTTCTATCGACACAGTGCTGACGTTTTCGCTGGCAAAGAACTTCTTTCCGCTGAACAAAGCCGCCGTCCGATTTGGGCAGCGTTTTGGACTGGTTCCTTCGCTCAATGATGGTCGGCGACTCAAGGGTTTACTTGAAGATGCCGTTCCGCAGGATAAGATGCCTGTCTTCGTGCTGACGCTCGAGTATCACAACGAGAACATCTGCCGAAGCGACAAGCCAAAGTGCAAAACCTGCCCGCTTCAGCCTCGTTGCGCGTTTGGAGGAAAGAAGGGCAGACTTTCGAAGGAAGCCGAATAGGCAGGGATCTCTTGGAGGTTACAGATGTCTGGACACTCTCACTGGTCCTCGATCAAACATCAGAAAGCTTCTGCTGACGCAAAGCGCGGCAAAGCTTTTTCCAAGCTCGCAAAGCTGATCGCAGTTGCGGTCAAGGCCGCCGGCGCTGATCCGGACACGAATTTGCGCCTGCGCTACGCCATCGATGCTGCCCGGGCCGCAAACATGCCGGTCGACAGCATTAAAAGGGCCATCTCCAGAGCTTCAGGCGATGAAGATGGCGCGCGTATTGAAGAAATTGTCTACGAAGGTTATGGCCCCGGAGGTGTAGCGATTATCGTGAACGCGGTGACAGACAACAGGAACCGAACGGCTCCGGAACTCAGAAAGCTATTCGAGGCAAACGGCGGGAATCTAGGCCAGTCAGGCTCCGTAAGTTGGATGTTCAAGACGACAGGATTTGTCTCCGTCCCCAAGACTTCCTGCGATGAAGACACCATAACAATGGCGGCACTTGATGGCGGGGCGGAAGATATCTCGGCGACCGAAGGTTACTGGGAGATATACTGCGCACCAGCGGATTTCGAGAAGGTGAAAGCGGCTCTCAAGAACGCGAATATTGCCTTCGAAACCGCCGAGATCACGAGGATTGCATCGACTGAAGTTACGCTGGCCAAAGAGGCAGCCAAGCGATGCATGAATCTTCTCTCTGCACTTGAGGATCACGAGGACGTTCAGAACGTAAACAACAACCTGAGGCTCACCGACGAACTAATCGCCTTACTCCAGAAGGAAGAATAGTGCTGGTCTTGGGCATTGACCCTGGAACCCGCATCGCGGGGTACGCAATCGTCGAATCCGATGGCTTCGCTCTGAGGAGAGTCGCCAGCGGCGTGATCAAGCTTAACCCTCGAGAGGAAATGTCCGCGCGCCTTGCTTCTCTTTACACTGGCGTGCAGGATATCCTGGGGCGGCATTCACCTTCGGAAGCGGCTGTCGAAAAGGTCTTTTTTGGACACAACGTAAAAAGCGCACTCACGCTCGGTCAAGGACGCGGTGCGATGCTTGCAGCTCTTGGTGGTTCGGAAATTCCAGTCTTTGAGTATGCCCCTGCACAAGTGAAACAGGCTGTGACAGGAAGAGGCTCCGCGACCAAGGAGCAGGTGGCAAAGATGGTCACCGTGCTTTTCGGAGGCTATACGGCAGAGACTCCGGATGAATCAGATGCTCTCGCAGTGGCTATTTGCCACTGCAACCGGAGTAGAACGACAGGAATTTTGTAGCCGCGGATCAACCGAACCGACCGGGCAGGGAGGACAGTTGGACAGGGAGACTAGCTTGGAACTCCGCAAGATCCTGGACAGGGTCGCTGCGGAAGTAGATAAACATCCTGAGGCATCTTTCCTGGACGGGGAGTTGCTGGCGGGTGATACAGGCGGTTCTTTTGTCTTGAGGGTGCGAAACAACTTCGCGAAGAAGTTGGTCATGCACCGATATTTCCAGGTACTCAAGAAGACTCTCTCGGAATCCATGGGCCGACTGGTGGAAGTGAGCGTGGTCGTCGGAGACAATGGGGATCCTGCCGAAACTTCCGGCTCCAACGTCAAGGCAACCATTAAGACGGAGAAGGCGGAACTGCCTGCCGATGTTCCCAAGCCGACAGAAAAGGCTCAGGGCTTTGTTCGGGGAAACATCAGGTCGGATTTCAGGCTTGACAACTTCGTTCAGGGCGACTGCAACAGACTTGCCTACAACGCAGTACTTGATATCGCCCTGCAAGGGCGTTCAGCGTTCTATCCCCTTTACATCTATAGCGGAACCGGTCTCGGCAAGACCCACTTGCTGCAGGGCCTTTGCTCGGCTCTCGCCAAGCACCATCCCGAACTGCGCGTCGTCTACACGACTTGCGAGGAATACACGAACGCTTACATCCAGGGGATCAGGAACAACCGGATTGAGGACTTCAGGCGGGATCATCGAGAGATCGACGTCCTGGTCATCGATGACGTTCACTTCCTTTCAAACAAGAAGGGCTCACAAGAGGAGTTCGTTCACATCCTCAACACCCTTCAAAACCGCTCAAAATCTCTGGTTGTGGCCAGCGACGCCTCCCCTGACGAACAACAAGAGATTCTCGAACACCTGTTGCAGCGCTTCCGCGGAGGTCTGGTTGTCGAGATGAAGATGCCGGACTATGCGACGAGACTCAAAATTCTTGAAGGCAAATTGACCGAGCGTCGCACAATAGGGCTCCATCTGGAAAAATGGCACAAGTTTCTCGAGTACGTTGCGGCTCGAAAGTACGGGAACATTCGGGAGTACGAAGGGGCGCTCAACCGGATTCTCTTCAGCGTTTCTGTGCATTCCGACTTCGAGAAGGTCACCTTGGATGATGTTCGGAAGATCCTGAAAGAGGCAAACCGCATTTGGACCTTGGAAGAGTGTTTCTCCCGCACCTGCACAACTTTCTGCGTGACGCGCGAGCAGATGGTCTCCCCATGCAGATCTCGCAAGATAAGCAAGGCGAGAAAGTACTTTGCACTGTTGGCACGGGACAAAATCGGATTGTCGCTGAGTCAAATCGGCAAACAATTGGGAGGGCGCGCACATACTTCGATACTGGATATGGTCCGCGAACTTCGAAGTTCTGTTGCCGCTGACCCGGATGAGAGGAAGATCTGGGAGGAGATCTCGGAGCTTTAGCAGATGATCGTAATGAAATTCGGCGGGACTTCTGTTGGCAACGCCGAGTGCTTCAAGCGTGCATGTGACACAATTCGACGCTTTATTGCGAGACGGCCGCTCGTCGTCGTTAGCGCGGTTTCCGGAGTCACGAACTTGCTTGACAACGCGGCTACCAGAGCTGCAGCGGGCCGAAGCCTCCTGGAGGAGGTCATCTCTCCACATAGGTCAATTATCCGTGATCTCGGTCTTGAGCCAAGGGTGCTTGAGAAGCAATTTGAGAGTTTGCGCTCGGTCCTCGAATCCATCGCATTGGCGGGAGAGCTTTCACCTGAGAATCGCGACGAAGTGCACTCGTTCGGCGAGAGGTTCTCGTCCGCAATCCTTGCTGCTCACATGACGTCAATGCAAGTGCCTTCGAAGGCATGGGATGCCGGAGATGCCGGCAACATAACCTCAGACATGTTTGGCTGCGCCCGACCAATCCCCGGGGCTGCGAAGCTGATTCGCGACTGGTTCGCATCCATCGGCTCCGAAGTACCCATCGTGACCGGGTACATCGGGCGGACTCTCGACGGTCGACGGACAACGCTCGGTCGAGGGGGCAGTGACCTCTCCGGCGCAATATTCGCTGCAGCACTGAATGCGGAAGAGTTGCAGATATGGACTGATGTTGTCGGGGTCATGTCTGCCGATCCCCGCATCGTGCCCCATGCTCGTACAATCCCGGTGCTTTCCTTTGAGGAGGCCGCAGAATTGGCCTTCCGTGGAGCCAAAGTCCTCCATCCCGATACGGTCTATCCAGTGCGGGAAGCAGGGATACCTGTCAGGGTACTGAATTCCTTCGCCCCTGGTGCTGACGGTACACTGATAGTTGAGAAGGCTATCCGCGCGGGGGTCAAGTGCTTCACCAGTCAGCCGGATCTCCTCGAATGGAGCTTCTTTGAGCAATTCGGAATACCCCGCAGTCATCAGATCTGTGACGCACTCTCTGTCCTGTCCGACCATTCACTCCCGATCAGTGTGTTGACTACGTCCGAATCGGGTTTCGCAGTGCTGACGACATACTCTCCGGAGTATTCGAAGGCGGTAGCCGATCTTGTCAGGATCGCGCGCGTTTCAGTCCAAACGCATTGCGCCTTAGTCTCTCTCGTTGGCGAGGGAGTCGGTTCCGAAGGAGATTCCGTGGAGGCTGCTTGCCGAACACTGCGTGAGGCAGGAGTCGCCTGGCGGCTTCTCGTCACCAGTCCAACCGGAAAGAGTTTTTCCTTCGTCATTGAGGACGCAAACCTTAGTCGCGCATTGACCGCCCTTCATGCGAACTTCCCGCTCATCTGATAGCCGGGCTACAAGTTCGGGCTCCGAAGGGGATGGTGCCTCTCAGGCCGAATGCTCAACCTCCGAAACTTGCTGAAATTCACGTACGGGCGCTTGCGATCATCTGCCTTCTTTGTGACAGCATGCGCGCTTGGACCTACGGATTCGATCGAGAAGATGGCTTCCAGCTTGCCCTCGATATCGGCAACATGCCTTCTGGATTCAGCGGCATATGGTGCAACTCCTTGCGAGTCAAATATGCCCTCGGCTCTTTCGAACACGACTTTGCAGTCAGCGTACTTCTCCTGAGACTCGAAAATCAGCCCGCAGTAGAAATATGAAAGTGCCAAGCTGGTTGGGTCGGGCTCCGGTTTGCCCGTGGCAGTCTTCGAAGCGAGTCTGATCTTGAAGTCACGGTGGAATGAAACCGTGTTCGCAGGCGTCGACTGAGCTCGCAGGGCCGCAATGCCCTTATCGAGGACTTCGCGTTCCGGATGACTGACATTTCGCATCTGTTTCATCGCCAGGGAGAGGAAATCGGATGCTGCTTCGAAATCGCCTTTTTCCACGCAAATAACACTCAGGTCGCACAGTGTGGCAATGTCGCGACTCACTACTTCGAGGGCCATGGCATAGAATCTGCGCGCATCAACCAGTTCGCGCTTGCGATAGTAGGTGCTGCCGAGGTTTCGGTAGGCTCTGAACAACAGGGCTGGTTCGCGAAAGTGGTCGATGACGCGGAAGAACTCCGTCAAGGCACCCCTGAAATCGCCGAGATTCTTCAGTGCAATCCCAAGTCCCAGATGCGACCATCCGAACGGAACACCCGAGGAAAGAGCCCGTTTGAACGCTTCTCGCGCCAAGTCGTACTTTGCCATCTCAAGATAGGTGTGCCCCAGTAACTCGAATGCTAACGGGAAGCGCTCGCATGCACCAACTGCCTTGCGGTACTCGGCAATCTGTTCGCCGTAGCGACGCTGTTTGCCCCATAGGTCTCCACGGATGATATACGCGATTGCCTTCATTTCGGTATCTTCGTCCGGAATAAGCTCCATCGCGTTGTCAATGGTCTTTAGTGCCTCGTCCAGAGCACCAAGCTCAATCTGGCATGCAGCAAGTATGAGAATCAAATCATAGTCGTCAGCGAAGAACAGGATCCCCGCCTGAGCCTGCGCCTGTGCATCCGCGAATTCGGCCTCAAGCAACTGGATTCTGGCGGGTACCCTGAACATCAGGGGGGTATCCTGCATCCGAATCGTGTCAAGCGCCTCGCGACACTTGTGCAGCTTCTTCAAGGCCGAATCGGGGTCGTTCTTGATGTACTGAGTCCGCACGGCATCAACATAGAGGTCTTCCAGAGTGTGCTTAGCCATCTTTCCTCCTATCATCCACGGGGATGAAATTTCTTGTGCGCCTCCTTGAGGCGCTTCCCGTCTACGTGAGTATAGATTTCGGTGGTAACAATGCTCGAGTGTCCGAGCAATTCCTGGACAGAGCGCAGATCTGCTCCTCCCTTGAGCAACTCCGTGGCAAACGAATGCCTGAGAGTATGGGGTGAGATTTCCTTTTGTACTCCTGCCAACCTTGCCAGCTTTCGGATAATCCGGAAGACCATGTGCCTGTCGAGCGTTTTCCCGGATTTGCTCAGAAGAAAGCTGTCTGCGGAGTGAGGTTGCCTGAGGGCGGGATATTCGACACGGAAATATTCCTCGATGGAGTGAAAGGCCGCATCGCCGATTGGGACAATCCGTTCTTTCGAGCCCTTCCCCAAGATCAGGAGGAAGCGGGATTTCAGCTTGACGGCGCTGCACTTTATTCCGCACAGTTCGGAAACACGTAAGCCGCAACCGTACAGCAGTTCCATAATCATGCGGTCTCGTGCTGGAAATTTGGTGCCTCCGGAGGGTATGACCCGAATCATCGACACGATTTCCGCGTCAGAAAGTACTTCCGGCAGGTATTTCCCGAGTTTTGGAGCTTCAAGAAACTGAGCTGGATCCGACGGAATTGTCTTCTCACCATGGAGGAATCGAAAGAACACGCGTATTGATGAGCTTCTTCTTTCGATCGTCCGAAGAGCAAGGCCTTCCTGTGAACCAGTGTGAAGAAACTCGCGGATGTGATCGGCTGTCACGTCGACCGGCTCTCGCACACCTCGCTCCGCAAGCCACGCGACAAGTATTTCGAGATCGTTGGAGTAGCCCGCGAGCGTATTTCGGGACAGCCCACAGTCCACAGAGAGATAGTACAGAAAAGCCTTGAGATGCGCCTTCAGCTTCGCCTCCCGCTCGATGATGCTGGACAGATGTCGATATCGGGGTTCAATTTATCGGCTTCTCCGGGTAGGTCTGCCTGAAAGTGGAGTCAATCCGCTGCTGCGATTCTGAGCGACAGATGCTTCCTCTGCGAAGAAAGGCACTCATCCATCGAACGGCTTCTCCAGTGAATTGTACAACACTCTCTGCGAGACTAGCAAACAACTTGGGCAAGAACAATTGCATGGACCGATACCGCCTCTACGCCGGAGAGGGTTCCCTCCCAGGTCTTTCCTTTCAGGTTGATCCGCTCCGGCGGGACTCTGAGAAGCTCCGCAAGCCTCTTTTTCATTGCGTTCTTATGAGGTGAGATCTTCGGATGGTCGCAAGTAACAACCATATCCAGCGAAAGGATCGAGAGATTTCCGCATTGCCCAAGTGCGATGGCCAGCAAGTCCGTCGAGTCCGCGTCAGCATACCGGGGATCCGAATCTGGAAACAACTCGCCAATGTCCCCAAGTCCAGCGGCCCCAAGGAGTGAGTCAATCACGGCATGGAGTACAGCGTCGCCATCCGAATGCGCTACGGGGCCATAGCCAGCCGGATGGGCGATTTCAACTCCTCCGAGTATCAGCCGCCTCGAGTTCTTTTCGAGCCGATGGGTATCGCAACCGATTCCTACCCGGAGACGATCTACTTGACCATCCATTGGATCTCCATTCCAGCAAGTTCCTCGATTTCGTCGCACAATACCGAATAAGACGTGGCATCCGGAATCGACTCTTCTTTCATCGTGATGCTGATTGAAAAAGTGGACGAGTCGGCTTCCCGGGAACCGGTGGTTGTCAGAACCAGTGGGCCAGCGCGAAACTCACCGACCGGCATGTTATCTGGCACTAATGCTATTTTCCCGCTGATTCGGAATTCCACCTGAACATTGCCTACCCATTCCGGAAGCAAGACTCCAGCCTTGCTTACAGTGCGCCCCAGATCAATCTTGTATGGGAACACCTGAAGTCGTTTTCCGATCTGGCCGTTGGACAAGTCAACTACCATCGGCTGAACAGTGTACTCGATCCGACTGCCAGCCCAAACAGAGACTCGTACTGCTTCAGGCCCAATTTCCGCGTTCTCAAACCACTCCTTAAAGAAGCTCCTTATCGCAGTATCAACGGGTCTGGCGGAGGCGTAGTGTGCAAGTGCCTCTGCAGCAGAGCCCGAAAGCACTACTGACGCGGATAGCAGTATCTTGCCGTCATCGGATGCGGCAAGACGCACTTGATACTTGGCGAGTTCTATGGGCTCGAAACCCGACACAGAGACTGGAAAACGCCCTTCTGGAGAGATTGGGGCCGCGAATGCGCAGCGCCAACTGTGGCTGTTCATCGCAGAAGAGAGAGGGAGCAGACAATCTGAGCGGACAACCAGAACTCCCTTCTCGTCGCTGAAAACGAATGCAAAACCAGGCAAAAACGATGGGCAGGCAATTGCATCAAGAGAGACTGGCTGAAAGCTCTGCGGATCGTACGGCAAATACGAATACAAGCGCATCTCGTCGGCGATGCCCGAGGATTTCAATATCGTCCAGAACAGAATCGCGAATTCCAACTCGCTGCCGCGCCCTGAGCCAATCGTCTGAACAGGAAAAGCAGGGCGATACATGAGCCGGGCCGACGCAATAGGCATGTCCTTGATGACGGCTCTGACAGAGTTGAAGGCTTCGACGAACTTTGTGCGACAATCGGATTTCGGATTTGGCAGGAGTTTCTCCATCTCGACTGAGAATTGAGCCTTTGAGGCGATTTCCGCACTCATTCGCTCTGAGTAGCGCTGGAAATCCATCGTGGTCCATGCGAGTCGGGGCAATGCAGAAGATCCCGTTTCCAGCGCGGAGTAGATTACCGAGTTGCGAAAGACCAACTCTCCTCCCTCGTCGGTAGCAATCAGGCCTGGAGACTGCCACGAGTATATGGTGCATCCTCCTTTTGCCAGTTTGTACTCGAAACTGACACAGGGCACTCCCGGGATAGCCGCAGAAATGGAGTCAAAAGCCTCTGGCGCGAAACATGGTGTAGCCGGAAGGGAGAAGCGCTGCTCGACTACCAGGAAGTCATTTGCGCCAATTGGCGGACACTGGAGACCTTCCGAAGTTGATGGGAGCCGCATGGGGACAACGCCTCGCGAAATGATGTATGCGTCCGGAATCTCAACCGACGGCCTTTCCAGAGAGTATTCGGGTATGTCGTTGGAGAAAAGGAAAGCTCTCGATCCCTCTGGTGCTGACAGTGCCGAAACCAGTGTCCCTCTAAGTGTTCCGTCTGGCAAGGCGTCCATTTTGAAGCGCCTGGCAAGGAAGATCAAACCCTTTGGATGCACAATGTTTCCGGCCAAAGCTGCGATTGCGGAAAGAGAATCCCAGTCATATCCCGCTCCAAGGAAGGCTGCTTCACCACGCCTCGCCAAGTCTTCCATGGCAGATGCTATTCTGCGGTCGCCGGGAGAGATTACCGATGCGTTCTGTAGGGCGGTCTTTGCCCCATCCACGTCCCCAACGCGAATCAGGTTCTCGCCGAGTGTTATCCAGTTCTCGAGAACCCATGGGAACGATTTGCACAGGTGCCGGGAAACGATTACCGCTTCGGCGTATTGTCCGGATCCAGAATAAAGGGAGACCTCATCCTGATAATAGACCAATGGGCTCAAGCTTTTTGCGGAGAGTTGCTCAAGCAAGTCGATCTTCATCGTCCCTGACAAGCGACTTCCGGGCGCGCAGAGCCTGGCGATCATCTTCTCGTCGAACGGAAACTCCCGAAACACGGGCAGAACCGGAGTTGGATCCGCGCCCTCTGAAACCAGTCTGGAATACTCCTGGAGTCTTCCCATCGTCCATCCGTCGGTCACTGCCATCTTCGCGAGAAAGGCCGGTTGGCCAGCCATTTTCGCATAGGCTTCCGTCATGAGGAACACATCGGATGCTCGGAACAAACTCGCGCACCGATCCAGATAGCCTTGGTCACAGTAATATGGCGATGAGGCAATTGCGACCTGCGGCGACAGAACCAGGGCACTCCATGTCTGCCAGATGCTCCCGAGGAACGCGGCATTCTGCGGGTGATATGGCGCCAATCTCAGCGCAAGGAAAGCATCCTCGGCAGGCTTCGATAGCATCTCAAGACTCTTCTCGGCGCCGAGCGTGAAAATATCTCCGTCCCTCGGTAAGGCAATTCTCAAGCAAGGGTTCATTGCCGGGAACATGTCCTGCTCGGCCGTCAAAATTCCGGCTCCGAACTTCGATCCCTCGTCACTCAGCTCACGTTGAGCGATTGTGAGCGCCGTGCCTTTCTCATTGAGAAGCCTGACTGAGATTGAGCTTCCCGAAACGCAAGGAAGGAGAAATGCCAAGCTGTGTCGACCGCTTGCCAGAGGGCCGCTTTTCAGAAATGCTGTGGTCGCAAGGGCAGGGGACGCGCCTGTCAAGCGCGCAGCAGGGGAGGGGAGCGATTCCTCCGCCTTCAAAATGGCCAGCAAGGGAGCATCCAGAAAGACCGTGGATTCCGTCGAACACGAAATCGCCAAGACAACTGCCGTAGCGGGCGCGAGTAATTCGAAGTCCAATCCTGCAATGGCGAATTGCCTTTCTCCCGCCTGAGAGACGACCGAAGCAGGGGCAAATGTTCCAGCAGGCGAAGCGGCCATAAAGGGCCCGATACCTTTCGGACATGCTATGGGGACAAGACGACCATGGCCATCGTTGCCTTTTCCCCTCAACGGAGACAAGACAGACCACTCTCGGCAGAGCCCCGCCAAGTTAATTTCCTTCTCCATTAGAGCGTTGTCGCCCAGCCGATATGCCTGGAGAATCATGAAATCCTCCATGAGCATTCTGTCGTATGGCGATGTGAGTTCAAGATCCAGAGCAACAACTGACTTCACCAACTCGCCAAGTTCCGACCGTCTCATTGAAGCTGATGCGAGACGGAGCCACAGCAGTTTCCTCGCCAGTTCTTCTCCGGAGGCTGTTTTCAAGCCTTCCATGGCAATGCGGACAAGCCCTGTTGTGTCAGAATTCAGGCAGGCAACCAGGGCAGGGGATGAGATTCCGGCTTCACCGGGAAGAGGCGGCTGTATGGCTTGCTCGCCCTCAGCATAGAGCCAGAGGGGTGAAAGGGCTGCAAGCAGCAGGAAAACGGTGAGAGGTCTCGTCATTTCGTCAGCAAAATCCTTGCATTCAGGGAAAACCCCCTATAATAGCGCGCGTTTGTTTTCGATAGAGTAGCTAACTTCTGGAAGGGACAGTGGTTACGGATGATCAAGGTTGACGCTCGCGACAACGAATCTCTGGACAAGCTGCTTCGCAGATTCAAGAAGCTGTGCGAGAAGGAAGGCCTTTCTCGTGACATCAAGAAGGCGTCGGTTTACGAGAAACCGAGCGAACGTCGATCCAAAAAAGCCAGAAGCCGTAAGCATTAATCGCGGCAACGCGCTCTCCAGCTATTTCTCGGGCAGGGACTCCCTGCCCGTTTTCTTTGGCCCGGATATCCTAAGATAGTCTGAGATGTCAGCCATAGCGGCTCCGGGTGCTCTTTGCCGAGCTATGAACTCGCAACACAGCGACATGTAGTAGAACGTGCCCGGAAGCCCTGCTCCGGTATTCTTCTTGAAGCATGATAGCGCCGCCTCATAGTCTCCATCCACGTATGCCGTGACTCCATCGCACTCCGTCCTGATAGTGTCTTCTTCGACTCTATTCAACAACCGGTAGGGCTTGCCGTCAGGTCCCTTCCGTTCTTTCGCGTATTCGGCAAGGAGATTCCTGAGCGCCGTGATCGTGCTCTCATCGTAGATGCTGTCCAGGAGCACAGAGAACATCTCAAACGCTTCTCCGGCATTGCTGGACAGACCCTCTGGTATGTCGCTCAGGCGCTGCAAGGACGCTTTCGATAGAGTACCGAGGGAGGCCTGATCAAGTGCCGCTTCACGCAGATAACGGTAGGCACTGATGCCCTTTCCCTGCTTCTGGAACACATCAGCAACAGCGGTGCACCATGACGACCGCGAAAGTGCAAAAATGTACTCGCCTTCGGGAGAGATGTATATGTCGGCATCAGGCAGTTGCGGACGAGTGACTGTAACCGTAATCAGTCTTGATGCGGCGGGATTCTCGGTGTACACCTCGTCAGAATCTACATCGAAGCTCTCCATCGCCCCCCAATAGTCGACTGTGATCCGGGAGTAGGCCACCGCGTTAGAAACTGCGCGCTCGCGAAACTCCTGCGCCACTTGACCCAGGAACAGATCGGAAGCTGCTGCGTCAAGGCCAGCTTCGTCACGCAAGTATCCTTGAAGTTCAGGCTTCTCCTCATTGATGACGAACTCGCAGGATCGACTCAGAGAAAAGACGTTCCAAAGGTCATCGGGTTCCATGTGAGCGATTCGCGACTTGAGGCGCATCACCTTCAGATGCAGGAAGTAATCGGTCGGCCAGAACGCGTAGGCGAGCACACCGGCCATGACAACTGCCAGGATCAGAAGCCAACGACTACACGACAGACGAAAAAGCTTCATAATCACCCCAATGGACAACGAGGCGATTATACTCATCTCGGCCGAACAGGGAAGACGGAAAAGCCGTTCTCTTGACGTGCGCTGCAGCCACGCCAAGAGGCAAGGGCACATTTCGCAAGAGCAGTCCTCTCCCAATGCAGGCGCCATCGCATACGCTATGCACCATAATAGACATTATCAGACGTTCCAGATTGGACGCGCACGCCTACAAGCGGCATGGAGTCGCGGTTTGGCCAACTTCCCCCCTCCCCTGTATTGGTCATCTGCTGGAGTTACCGCGTGACTCGTCCGTTTGGAAAATTCCTCGTCATTGGGTTTGTGGCAGTTCTACTTCTCTTCGTATTGCGATGCTTCGAATGGCAGATCCTTGACTCGGATCGGTATTTGGCGCTGGCATCCAACCGATTCTTGTCAACCGCTTACCTTCCTGCGGGGAGAGGCCGAATCCTTGACCGGAACGGAGTCGTTATTGCTGCCAACAAGCTCACTTACTCACTGGCTGTTGTGCTTGGTGCTTCCCGCTTTGAAGGATTTGACGCGAAATGGTATCGGGGAAGGATCTCTCGGCTTTACTCTGATCGGTTGGACCCGATGCTCTCGGATGATGCCCGGACCGCGATAGACGAGAGGATAGCAGCCGATCGCGCAAAGGTGAACCTGCTGCTGAGTCGTTCGGAGACTGTCGCTGGCATTTCGAAGGCGTGCGAGGGCCGGGTCGGTGTCACTGAGCTTGCATCTTCGATCACCACGGCGCTGCTGCGCGTCTCCCGCGGATGGGAGAGTAGTTGGACGCCGATAGTCGTTGCCCGGACGATTCCTGACGATCTCGCATCGGAGATCTCGGCGTATCCAAGTGATTACCCGGGCTGGACGATCATTCCTTCTTTGCGCCGTACTTACCCGTGGGGTGAGGATCTCTACCAAGTGACGGGCTACCTTCGCGCAGTGTCTCAATCAGATATGGAGGTTCTTGAGGAGTACGGATTCATCAGCGGGTTGATGAGTCTGTCGGATGTGGATTCCACATACTTGCGTACTACCTCACGCCTTCTCGACGAGACGGTGGGCGCCACAGGCCTTGAGCGGTCCTTCGAATCGCAGATCAGAGGTTCTTCCGGTCTTCTCAGAAAGATTCGCCTCAGGACCGGTGAGGAGAAGTGCCTTGACGACGTGAAGCCCCGAAACGGCAGCGATATCATCTCATCCATCGACGTTCGCTTCCAGAAGATCGCTCGGGAGGAGATCGGGGATCAAACGGGTTCGATTGTTGTCATGGAACCTGAAACTGGCGAAATATTGGCCTACGTCAGCAATCCATCAATCTCCCCTTCGGAGTTTTCCGATGGAATCTCATCTTCTCGATTCCGGGAAATCTCAGCAGATCCTGACAGACCGCTGCTCAATAGGCCAACTCAGGGCCTTTATCCTCCCGGTTCAGTATTCAAGATCGTGATGGCAGCGGCAGGTCTTGAGCTGGGTGTCGTTGATGACGAAACCAGGTTTACCTGCACTTCAGACTTCAGTTACGGAGGCAGACGCATCCGCTGTTACGGAGACGCCGCGCATGGAAGCGTCAGCTTGGCAGAGGCACTGAAGGTCTCCTGCAACAAGTACTTCTTCCATCTGGCCAACCAGAAGAACCTGTCGATGGAGTCAATCGGGAAATTTGCCGGGCTATTCGGATTTGGGGAGCGCACGGGGGTCGAACTGCCATTTGAGAAACCCGGGAACATCTCTGGCTTGTACCGTATGGACTGGGACTCGATCTCGAAGTATCAATATGCTATCGGGCAAGGCACTCTTCTTGTCACTCCACTGCAAGTGGCAAGGATGATGGCCGCCTTCGCGAACGGCGGCTTTCTGGTCAAGCCGACCATGCTTCGGGTGCAGTATTATCCAACGCGAGAGAAGCTCCAGATATCGGACGGGACATTCGATCGCATAAATGCTGCTCTTGCGCGTGTCAGCAATGAGCCAGGCGGCACTGGTTACACCGCAAGGCCGAATTGCCATGAGAAGATCGCCGGGAAGACTGGAAGCGCGGAGTACGGAGCAAAGGACGCCCCAACGCACTCATGGTTCGCCTCCTTCGGACCTGTCGGGAAGCCGGGATTGGTTATCGTCGTAATGTGCGAAAAAGCCGGCACCGGCGGAAAAGTCGCCGCTCCGATAGCCGCAGCGATCTACGAGAGAATCTTCGCACTTACCGACAACAAATAGCCGTCAGGAGCGGGTGAACGTTATTCGGACAGAAGTGCCTTGATTGGTCTCACTGCTGATGTCCACCTCACCCCGAAACAGGGCGGCCAACTTCCGAACGAGAGGAAGCCCAAGCCCAAGACGATTCTTTCGGCCGTATGAGAAGAACGGCATCCAGACCCTGGGAAGGACTTCAGGAGGAATGCCAACTCCGGTATCCTTGACCACGATGGTCACCGCTGCATGGTCGTCCCGGAGCGAGATTTCCACCCGCTTCTGCGCCCTGCTCTTGTCAGCCGCTTCCAGCGAGTTCTCAAGTAGTTCCGCAAGGCATCGCGCAATCCTCTCTCGATCAACATTCAGCAGCACCGGAACGCTCGGTATGTCGAGGACCAGTTCCACCTCAGCCTTCATACATTTCTCGGCAAATCCCGCAGCAACTTCGGTGACCAGTTCCTTCAAGTCAACGCTGTCGATCACAATGTGAATGTCCTCGGAAATGAGGTCGTGAAGCGAATCAGTCAGCCGACGAATGTTCTCAGCGGCTGAAATGATATTCCGCACCCGACGCAGGTCCTTTTCGTTCGGGCTGCGCCCTTTTTCAATGAGCGTGGCAAAGCCAATGATCGCGCTCAGCGGGTTGTTGATGTCATGTATGATTCGGTATACGGCGTTTCCGACCGCTTCAGAGCTGTTCTTCTCGATCAACTGTCTCTGGAAGAGGTAGCCGTTGAAAATGTTGGTGACGTTGTGCCCGATTATTCCTCCGAGGACTACCGCGTTAGCGGAGGCAATCTTCCCGGCCGGAAGCCTCAAGATGGCCTGCGCTTCTCCACCAGCGATCTTCATAGGAATCAGCAGTAGGTTTCCCGGCAGTATCGATACTTTGTCAGGTACCGGGTTCGGGATATCAGGCCGCGGCCCGACAAGCTCGGACGGATAGTCAGTGACAAACTCCAGATTATGTATCCCTTTGTAGTGAGCGACTGCGGATGTCGCGTGAAAGAAACTGGCGATCTTCTCAAGAAGAAACGCGAGCAAGCCCTGTTCGTTTTCTGCTTCCAGCCGAAGCGAAGAGAACAGGTCCAGCAGGCTCTCCATGTACTTGCGGTACTCGCGCTCGCGATGCTGGAGATTCCATTTTTCCGTTAGAGAATGCGCGAGCTGTCGGATTTCGTCCGGGTCGAATGGCTTCTTCAGATAGAGCAACTTGCTTGGGTCTTCAAGAGCTGCAACCAGGCTCTTCCGATCCTTGTCAGAGTAGGCTGTGACAATTACAATCTCGATATCCTTGTCGTGGAAGCGGATTCGTGATGCCGTCTCCATCCCATCCCAGCCTGGTGGCATGCGGATATCGACAAATGCCACTGCAAATGGCTTTTCTTCTGCAATGGCTTGAACGGCGAGTTCATAGCCCTGCCTTCCTTGAGAGGCAAATGCCAGGTCAAATTGAGGCAGATCCTCGGAACTGTGCTCAGAGCCCTTCTTGAAAAGCTCACGCTCCAATTCATCGATCTTCGAGAGCGACGGAATGGCTTCCGGCGAGAGAATCCTCTTGTAATCCTCTCTGATGGCCGGGTCGTCGTCGATAATCAGAATCCTGCGGTTATCCAACTATTCCTTCTTTCGTGCCTTGATCGCCTCCGCGCGCACTTGCTCAAGCAGTCGCAAGGCCGCGCTAATCCTGAAATGCTCACAGTATAGTTCGCGCGCTTCGTCCAGAATCAGATTGAGGCGGGTCTTCTCCGCCTCTGAAATTCCCTCCAATCCAAGTCCGCCGGATAGTTCTGTTCCTTTCCATCTTTCCGCTGCGATCTCCCGGAGCAACAGCATCAACTCTTCAGGAGGGTGTACAAGCCAGTACTCGGGCGCAGACAAGTCCAGATGCTTTGACTCGGCTAACGCAAGAACACTTGCGAAGCTTATCGTAATTGCCTGACTATCGGGGCTCACCGGCGAGCGATTCCAGAGGATCTCGGATTCAGCAATTCCGAGCGCAGCAGTTCTCTTCTCATCCCCCTGCCCTTCTTTCCGGGCCGCGAGCAGGTCACGCATCGCTGCGTTGTAATCTCCCCGGGCAAGAGCCACGGAAAGAGAGTTGAACGGATCCGTGTTGCCGAATCTGTTGCTGAGGTAATAGCCCCCCGCAAGAAGAAACACAGCCACAATCAAAGCGAAAACCCAAGGCACCACAGAAGGTCGAATGGGTCCTCGACTGAGCCTGACAGGATATGCCAGGGGCAGCGTCTCCTCAACTGCGACAATGACGATTGAGACGTTGTCGCGGGGAGTCAGATCAAGGGCTCTGCGCATCAGTGCCTCGCCAGCAGCCCTTGCGTCGCGTAGATTGCCGCGGATTATCTCGCCAATCTCCTTGTCGCTGAGGACATTCGTAAGGCCGTCAGAACAGAGAAGGAACAGGTCACCCTTTTCGACCTTCTCGATTCCGATATCACAAACCAGCACGGGGTTGATCCCGACAACCTTTGTCAGCGTGGATTTGAGCAAGCCGTTTCTTTCGTTCCCTTTGCCAGGACCAACGGAGACTCCGCCAAGGAGATTGTGATCGATCGTCAGGCACGACAGTCGGGACTTGCGAAACCTGTAGCATCTGGAATCGCCTGCACTGGCAACTATCGCTCTGTCGCCAAGCAGCCAAAGCAAAACTATGGTCGAACCCATTTTCAGTTGCCCTGGTAAATCGGCCTGCTTCTCATACATGGCAGAGTTAGCGGCAGAGATAGCCTCCATCGTCAAGTTGTCGAGAGGCGTCTTAGCATCCCGATTTCTCTTGAGGAAAGCGGCGATAGTGGATATTGTCTGGAGAGAAGCTTCATCTCCAGCACGATGGCCACCCATGCCATCAGCCACGGCAAAGAGACCGTTGCTGGGATCGTGCAGCAAAGCATCCTCGTTCCTCTTACGAACGGGGCCTTGGTCAGAGACGCCCCAAGACAATACGCGCATACCATGATTATATCAGAGCAACCTGAAATGGCACGTCTTTACTTCACCTTCTCCAGACAAGGTACGTCTTTTTCGTGAATAGACCTTAGTCCGTGCGTCCCCTATCTGGAAGCCATGAGGAGGAACAATGAAGAAACTGCTGTTACTCGGAATTTGCACCGTCATCCTGGGACTCGCTTGGACACAGCTTTCTGCGCTACCTATGATCTCGACTCAACAGGGCGAGGCAAACCCATTTGTGGTGCGCCGTCAAGCGATCACAGTTGAGGTCTACGACCACCTGGTCCGCACCAGTATTACTCAGTACATCATAAACTCCGGCCCAAAAGATCTGCCCTGTTTCCTTGACGTGAGGCTTCCGAACGGAGCGCACGCTTCGCGGTTGGAGGCGGAGGTTGATGGAAAGAAATTCGTTGGGAGAATTGAGACCAAAGAGACCGCCCGGAAAATAGTGGAAGCCTCCCGCAACCAGCAGAAGGCTGCCGCGTTAGCTGAGGAAACAGACGGCCTTCTCCACGTCGAACTGTCGCTCGTCAAGGGAGGGCAGGAGTTCAATTTCGTCGTTTCCTACATCGAAGAGGCCATCTACAGGAAGGGGCAATGGCATTACGAATTCGGGGTATCCAAGTTCAACACCGAAATGAAGGTTCCTGCCAGTTACACAATGGATATTGCCTTCAGTTGTACTGCAGATGTCCTCTCTGTAACTGCTCCGAGCCATACCCTCGCTGGCAACATCAACGGTAAGAGCGGCACGCTCGCTGTCGAGGACATCGCCAGCATTGCCAAGGACTTCGTAATGGACTACACTCTCGACCTGAAACCTGGAGTGCCGTATGTCCTTCTGAGAACCTCTGAGACTGAGGACCCGTACTTCTGCCTGCTTGCCATTCCTCCAAAGGCAGACCCGAGCGCCCAGCCGCGTTCATTCGTCGTGCTGCTTGACAAGTCTGGTTCGATGCAGGATGGTAACAAGTTCAGCTTGGCCTGCGAAGCGCTGAAAGGATTTATCGCAAACCTGCGGCCAGTGGACTCGTTCAATCTCGTGATATTCGACCTCGACTCCTGGAGCGCTGCTCCCCTGCCCTTCCTTGCCGATGATGCAGGGAAGAAGGCGGCTTTGGATTTCATGGGAACCTACAATGCAGAGGGCGGCACCTACATCCTCGGCCCCACGCTATCTGGCATGGAGCAATTGCGACTCGACAGGTCGAAACCTTCGGCTCTGATCCTCATTACTGACGGCCAATGCAACAAGACATCACCCCTGGAGTTCGTTCAGGGGATTGAGCAGGCCTGCAGCTTTGACATACCCATTTATGCTTTCGGGATCGGATTGGACGTAAATGTCCCTCTCCTCCGGTCAGCAGCCCGGTACAGCGGGGGCCACTATGTCCACGTCGTCAAGATCGAGGATATTCCGCCGGCAGTGAAAGGGATACAGGATCGCCTTGACACAATCGCGGGATTCTCGTTATCCCTGAGCACAAGCGACAAGACCGGTTATGAGCGCTATCCGCAGCGGCTGTCGCTTCTTTACGCAGAGGAACCCCTGATCGTTTACGGCCGACTTGCGAAGAACTCTCAAGCCAGGATGGAAATCTCATCCAAGACAACTCAGGGCGACTGGGCCGCTTCCGTGGATGTAAATGCGACTGCAGCTCGTCAGGATTGTCCCTTCCTCGATCAGGCATGGGGCATCCGACGACTCCAGGCTCTTGCGGATGACGATGTCATCTTCCCGACCTCAGAGGCCAGGAAATCTGAGATCATTTCATTGTCCAAACGCTATCTCATCACGACGCAATACACGAGTTTCGTGTTCTCGGAATTGTCTGACAAGGAACAGCAGGTGCTGGCTGAAGAAGAGTCACAGGATGCCCTGAAAGATGCTGGCGGACCGGGCCAGGGAGTTGCGAAGAGCAAGGCGCAAGGTCAAGCAACTGGCGCACCGCCAGCCGCCGCACCAGCAAATCAGCCTCAGCCTTCTGGCCCACCAGCGAAGGAGTCTCTCGAGAAATCCGACCAGAAGAAAAAACTCGATGACACTCCATATTACAAGGGTTGGTTCAACGAAGAGAACGCACTTCTCGCCGGTGATGGCTCACTGCTGCCCAAACAAGTTCTTGCACACGCCCTTTTGGCTTATTGCATCCAAGTCAAATTGCACCCCTCTGCGGACGACAAGGATGCTCTATCTCGTTCTACTGCCTGGCTGGCAGTACATTGCCAGGACGGAAAAATCAGCAGCGATCTGCTCGAACAGACAATTGCCGTTTGCGCACTGCTCGGAACCGCCTCCAACAAAGATGGTATGTCAGATATCGCCAAGGCATCGCTTCAGGTTCTTGCAGCCGAAGATGTCTCTCGGATTCTGGCAACTGCGTCTGAAGAGTATGCGGTCGCCATCTCCTTCTTCACTTCACGGATAGTCGAGCGCGGCGGAAACCTGCCTGAGACTTTCATATCGGCCGTAAGAGAGCGCTTTGTGGCCATTGCCGGGACGATCTTCTCCGTTCTTCCGGTCGGCAAATCAGTTGCCGATATGCGCAAATGGATGGAGTATGCTCCAATAGCCTTGTCAGTCTCCAAAGGGCTTGCCTTGGGCATCAGCGATGCATCATATGCCTTGATCCTTCGCTGGTCATCCTCTCCGGCGTTCCGATCGGGAATCTCATCTCCTGACCTTATTTACTGGCTGTCCTGGGCTGAACTCAATCGCCGGTCCGAAATCCCATATCGTGTACTGTCCGGCTTTTCGGCCAAAGACCCACCCGCTTCAGAGAGCCTGTTCAGCTCCGGATGCAAGGAGAGACTCTCAGGCATCATGGGGTTCATGTTCAACTAATTCTGTGCTTCCTTCCCTGGAAGCTGTTCCCCTGTCAGGGGCGGTCTCGGCCGCCCCTTTGTTTTTCTGGTGGCCCGTTGCGAGTTCAAGCTATAATGGCGCCATGAAAGTCAGGGAACTTGCCCGGATTGTGGCTTCTATCGCACCTGTCGAATTGGCAGAAGAATGGGACAACGTCGGACTGATAGTCGGCTTCCCGGATAATGAAGTATCCGGGATCGCCCTGTGTCTGGACATTACCCCCCACTCCGTGACTGCGGCAGTACAGGCCGGAGCAAATGTCATCGTCTGCCATCACCCTCCTATATTCGGCGGAATCAAGCGCGTAGTCGCGGGAGAACCCATCGCGGATTCGATTATTGAGATGGCGAAAGCTGGTATCTCCTGCATTGCTGCGCACACCAATCTTGACTTCGTGCTGGTCTCGCGAGCCCTTGCCGAGAAACTTGGGGCTCGCGTAGTTGGGTCTCTGAAGTCTGCAGCAAGTGCAAGACTGCTCAAGTTCGTGGTGTTTGTCCCGCATGACCACTCGGAAAGAGTGAGAGACGCGATCTGTGCGGCAGGCGCTGGGAATATTGGAAACTACTCCGATTGCACCTTCGCCCTGGGTGGTGAGGGTACATTCAAAGGGAATGACCGAACAAGCCCGTTCATCGGGCAACCCGGGAGTCGAGAGCGAGTTGGCGAAGACAGGATCGAGACCGTTGTCCCGGCTCGGCAGATTGACAAGATCATTGCTGCCGCAAGAGCCGCACACCCATATGAGGAGATGGCTTTCGACGTCTATCCACTTGAGAACCGGGATCCCCGGTACGCAATGGGAGTGATTGGCGAATACGATCCACCGATCGATGCAGCCAGGTTTCTTGAACTTGCCAAGGAGATGCTTGGAGTGAGCCGAGTCGAGTGCGTTGCATTCAAGCCGGAAAAGAAGCTAAAGAAGGTTGCGTTTGCCGGAGGCGCGGCATTTGACTGCTATCAGGCCGCAAGACGCTCTGGTTGCGCGGCATTCGTTACGGGCGAGGCAAAGTACCACGAGTTGTTCAACCCCGCTGGCGCAGGATATATGGTCTTCATTGTCGGTCATGGACCATCGGAGGCTCCGGCTCTCGAAGCCTTGGCGGCAGCATTGCGTCCCGAGTGTGAGGGTATCGCCCTTTCGGTAATTCCTCCGGTATTCCCTTCTGACTCGAGGTAGAAATGTCCTTACTGGGAATGTCTCTCGCAGAGTACCTTTCCGCGGCCGCAGACGGGAATCCTGTTCCGGGCGGCGGTTCTACCGCTGCGCTGGCTGGCGCCCTCGGGTGCTCCATGGCACTGATGGCCATCACTATCTCCTCAGCGGCTCCCGGCGCTTCGCCAGAGCTTGCGCAAATGTCAGACTTCTTCTCGTCCTCTCTGGATGAATTCGCGCAGCGTGTTGATGCCGACGCGACTGCATACTCGCAGTTCAGAGAGAACCTCAAGATTCAAAGCGGAACAGCCGCGCAGCGGGCAATGCGAGGTGCACGGTTGCAGATGGCCCTGGGGGACACAGTACGCGTTCCTTTGGAGGTGGCCGGACAGGCGGCTACCACGCTTGTCGCCCTGGTGCCCCTCGTCAGTGCTTGTGCTCCGAGTGTGCTCTCCAATGTCGGGGCCGCCTCTTCCCTGCTTCGCGCATCCTTTGAATCAGCACGATTTACGGCAATGGTTAACATGAAGATGATAAACGACCCACAGTTGGTCTCCTCTCTGTCCGAGAACCTGAGCAAGTACGGGCGAATGTGCGAGAAATCTCACCGCAAGATAGCCAAGAGCATTGCCTCGGGGCTCGAGCCTGATGAGAAGCCCTGATTCAGTGCCCACTCCCCCACGAAAGTGCACCGCATGCGGAGTCCTCTTCAGCGAGGGGCAGGTTATTCACTCAATTCTGGTCGGTATCTCGGGAGAAGGCTGGAAGAGGAGTTCATACTGCGCGGCATGTTGGGACAACGGCGGGGACAGCCGCGAAAGAGTCTCCTATTGGCACGGGGTATACCGAGGCAGGCCGGAAAGATCCAAAATGCCACCGGAAATGGCGGCAGAACTTCTGCGCCGTCTATCTGCGTCTGAGAAATGGGTAGGAATTGCCAGTCTCATGGCATGGCACATGGTTAGACAAAAAGGGCTGCGTTTCGTGGAAAGGGCAGCAACCGAAGGGCACCAGATTCTGCGGTTTTCCCCTGTTGGATTCGATGGCATAATCGAAGTCCCGGAGTGTCGCTCAACAACCGACGATCTGCGGCTTTTCCGGGAATTGATCAACGAGCTTGGGGACGAGTTCAGCCTTTGAGTCTTCGGACCACTTGGGCCAGTTTGTCCACTGATGCAAAATTCGCGATATCGAAATCCTCCTTCGACAAATCGACATCGAACTCGCTTTCGAGGCCAATTGTAATCTCGAACAGGCGGATTGAGTCAAGCCCCAGCACTTCCATTAGATTGTCTCCGTCGCCAATGCTCTCGGGGGTGACAGTCAGGAAGAGCCTCTCGACGATCATTCGCTTAATCCTGTCCTCGAGTCGTTCGCTCATAGTTCCTCCGCTTTGTCAAGTGCTGTTGCCTTGTAGTTCTCTATCCTGAAACGCCCCAGGTTGCCCCAGGCATCTCGAATCTCCATGTAGGCTTTCTTGCCCTGCAGGTTGCCGACCGATATCAATGCTACGCTTCCGGATTCCCAGATCACGTATGGCTTGCCTGTCAGCACTTTCCCGTCTACTGTGATCTTTAGGCTGCCAGCATCCAGAGGCGAAGCGTCGCCGAAAGTGATCCTGAAAGCTCCGTTATCTGCCTTCCGCAACCTTCGAACCATCGGCGGTTCGGAGTCGCAGTAGAACCGGAAGTGTCTTGTCTCTGACCAGTTGCCGGCAGAATCACGCACCTTGACATTGTAGTAGAGTTGTGTCCCTGCAGGAATCGGAGCGCTGGGTAGCCACACTCCCGACGGTTCTTCAGGGACGAGGCTCATGCTTGAGAACGTCTCAGCAATTGTGCCGCATTCAGACACAACAATTGTCGGCTCTTTTTCAGGCTTCGCGGACCATGAGGTGATCTTCACTTCGTCGATATTGATGAAGTCGTTGATGTAACAGCCTCGAAAGCCGAGATCACAGATCGTCAGCCCATTGAACGTATCCCCCCGCAAGGAGGATGGATCAATAATTGCCGACGCGGTATGCCACTTCCCGTCAATGATCGGCTTCTGAAAACGTCCGGCCTCGCCACGAGATGAGTATGTCTCTTTCCCGAAGCTGTAGCTCATCGTCTGCCCGCTGTAGGGGTCATTGAAGCCGATGGAATATTCCGACCCACCGAGTAGCAGAGAGAGTGGAACATCCTCCTTCATCAGGTAGCTCATCTCGATGATACTCGACTTGCGAATGTTGATCGGTCCCTCGTACAGTCGATACATCATCAGGCTGCCAATGCTTCCGGAGAAGAGCTTCAGGGAGAAACGCCCCATGAAGGCCGAAGAAGAGTCTCTCTGTACTCCGCCGAACAGATTGTCCCGCTGTGCAGGAGTTCCTTTCGGTCCGAAAGGAAGCTCAAAATCCAGGTGAACTATGGGTTCAGCCCCAACCGAGCATCTCACTATCTGCGGAGCGCTCTTGTCATCCTTGACAGAGTACTTGACTGGCCCAACAATAACTGAGGGCAATTCCGCACCGTCAAGAGTACGGAGCCCTGCCACCTTCGCGGTGAACTCGCTACCCTCATCAAGGGAAAGAACATCCATTATCGGAATGACCAATGACTTGCCATCAGGCGACAGGTAAGCACTTTCTCCCGCCGCAATGACGCGTCCATTTCGCTCGACTGTCATCTTGGAGAAATCGGGAGTTGCGCAGCCTTCCGCGAGGTCCAGGAGAATCTCCGCCTTGCCCTTGAGAAGCGCCTTTGCTGCCACGATTGATTGTGTCGCCACTGGAACTGCTTCCATAGGGAGAAGAGAGAAGGTCAGACCGGCCTTGTTACCGCCAAACCCGGTCAGAATGAATCCCTCGGCGCAAAGCTGTCCGAATCTCAGATTCGATATTCTCCCGAATGTCTGCTTCCCCATGTAACTTCGCAACATCCTCGCGACAGGAACCGCGATGGTGTGCATTTTCCCGTCATTGGGCCATTCGAGGGAGCCAACTGATGGAATACCGGGGTCGTCCGGCAAAGGTCCGGTAATCCGTATCCGGTATGACTTTTCCTGATAGTCGAAATAGATGTCTCCCATTAGACCGTTGTCAAGTCTCGCGGAAAACCTGAGTTCCGGAGTCGCACCAAGATCGATCTCCTGCAGATCCGAGTGAAGCACCCATTTCCCATTCTCCTGCAGCTTGACATTCAGCTTCTTGCCGTTGTCATCGGGTGACCCGACAAATCTGACTCGGCGTTCTTCGCCGTCGCTCCATCCGCCAGCAGAAAGGTGTTCTTCGAAGTTCATTTTCGGCTCGCATGCCTTGAATTTCTCCGCCGCTATCCGCACTCTGGAAATCATCCATCCGTTGCGATACACCCAGAGCGAAACACGCTTTCCGGTCGTGTCGGAAACATCGGGGATCGATTTGACAAGTTGCCCTTCGAAGAACAGGTTCAGCGTTTTACCGGTTTTCACAGCCTGCATGTGGAACCATCGCTGATGTACTACTTCGTTCGGCATAAACCGCAGCCTGTTGTTCACAGGCAGGAGTCCACCGCGGGTAACCTTCTCGATAACAGACCCTTTGTACGCCACGCCTGTCCAGGCATTCATGTCTCCGCCTATGATCAACGAATAGCCCGTATCCAGGTCTTCTCCGTTGTCCAGCACTGTCATGGCGTAGTTGCCGATCATCTCATAGGGCGGATCGTCGACAAGCATCATCGTCGCAAAAAAACAGTCAGCAGTGAAATCTCCTTCGAGATCGTACTTGCTCGTGATGGATGCCGAACCTTCGGTGTTCACCCCGCCAAAGAACGACCAGCGAGGGTCACAGATCCACTTGTTCATCACGCCCCATTTGCCATCGTTGACGAACCAGTCTGTCGGGCTCTGCTCAAAAGTGTAGTCTTTCTCGTTATCCAGACCGGAGATGCTCAGCAGAGATTTCCCACTCGCGTAGATGTTCCGCACTCCATAGACCGCAAAGCGGTTCCCAGATAACCGATTCGGAAGCCCCGTCGAAAACAACGTTTCTTCGCCCTGAACCACGCGGACTCTGTCTCTCTCGAAGCGTATCGCGTATGGCAGGTCCAGCCTCAAAGGGATCTTGGGATACTCGCGTGAGAAGTCCCCCGCAGAGACGGATCCCCTGCCCTCAGTCCGATTGATTCTGATCATACAGCCACCGTCAAACATCTCATCGGCAAAACCCAGCACCTTGAGCTCCGAGTACTTCAGTTCAGGATTCACAGTCACTTCGGTCGGGCCGAAGAAGCTGTAGTTGTTTCGGTAGCCCATCTCCCTGTTGATGACAATGCTCTTCCAGTCGAGAACCGGGTCGGACCACTCTCTCATGTCTCCCTGTTGGCGATAGATCTCGTTTACCTTACGCTTTGGCACGTAGTCCTTGAAGGACTGCGACGAGGCAACAACGACATCGTCGAAGTAGACCCCATAGCCAGTTTCCGCCGCGAGCCCGATCTTCCCGGCAGACAGATACGCCGACTCGATCTCGGTCAACATCTGCTGGTCAACGAAGATCCTGACCTTGTTTCTTTCGATCTGCACTTTCATGTCATAGTACTGGTCTGCAAAGAAACCGCCCTTCCGGCTCCAGAGCGATTTCTCAACACCGTTCTGGATCTCTACAACCTCCAGTTGATTGGTGGTCAAACCGCGTTTTGAGTTGTCACCCCACCATCTGAGAGCCATGTAATCTCTCGGGCTTCTCCAGCAGAAGACCATGCCTGCCATTCCCTCTCCTGCAGGACGAACCGAAGCCCTGAATGTGTAGTCATCCCAGAAAGGAAAGCCTGTAGTGAGCAATGCCATGGGAGCGACTTCTGAGCCATCCAGAGGATAGCGCTTTTCGACTTCTCCCCAGCGGTATTTGCGCGCATAAATTGTAACTTTGAACTCAGCGCCTCCCCGGTTTACGACCAAGTCGAAACGCTCTCCGTCTGTCGCGTCCTCCAACAGTTGCCACATCATATAGATGGGCTTTCCGTTTACGGTTCGGATAATGTCGTCTTCCTGGAGACCCGCTTGCGCAGCAGGAGCCTGACCCGCAATTCTGACGATCTGACCATCCGGAGTCATATTCACCCCGACACCTGTCTTCTCCTCGAGCAATCGCCCCGCGGAAAGCGACTCCAGCTTGTCGGAATCGTTGAAGCGGGCAAACAGAGAGAATGGATTGGTCGAGCGATCAGCAAACGATAGCCCGCATATCTCCCAGTGGCCGGAGACCAGGTTCCACTCTCCCGCGTTGTCAGTTCGCATAAATGAATCGGAGAAGTATATCTGCTCAAGCGGCTGAATACGACGGAAACTCAGGAATCCCTTCCCGTCGGAGCCGAGCCCGAAGCCCCTTCCTTCGCTCTTGGAAATATCCGTGCTGCAGAGGATCTTCCCATTCAGGACTACAGCGACGTAATCCGCGTGATGCTTCAGCAACAATTCACCGGTTTTTGTCGGAGGAACATCCCCACTCGCCAAGGTCGCTCTGGTTGCGTCCGCAATCTGCTCAATGAAAACGCCGCCATTCCAGAAATGAACCGCCCGATAGTTCGCGCCATCACGGAGGTCGAAGAAGACGACTTCCTCGCCTGTTACCTCTTCGGAGACATCGAAGAGCAGGAAATACTCGCTTCCTGTCGCCTCTCCAATCTGGGCAAATTCGAGCCCAGCAGCCCGATTCGCCACGGAGAGGAAGGAAAGAAGGCAGGCAAACAGACCAAGAAGGAGAAATCTGCGTTTTTCAGCCATTATTGTCCCTGAGAAGAACTTCATTTTTCTTTGACTTCCCAAGCCTGCGGAAGTCTCACTTTTTCTGTCTTGTGGCCAGAAGTTGCCGGTCAGAGCATGGACAATTCGATCCCCAGAAAGGTCGGGCCGGGCGAAGACCTCGCCCGGCCCGGATTTCAAGTGACTATTTGTGAGAGGCTGCGAACTTCTCCAGAAGATCGCAGAGCACCTTGACTGACTCCTCGGGACAAGCGTTGTAGATGGACGCGCGGAGTCCACCGACACTGCGGTGCCCCTTTAGCCCGAGCATCTTCATCTTCTTGGCTTCGGCAAGCAGTGCTTCCTCTGTTGGCTCATCAGTGCACCTCCAAGTGACATTCATGAGCGACCTGCTGTTCGGATCCTTGATGTGTGGCTTGTAGATCGGGTGCTTGTCGAGTACCTCGTAGAGCATCCCCGCTTTCCTGCGGTTGCGCTTTTCGATCTCTTCAACTCCGCCAAGGCCTTTCAGCCAGCGAAGTACTTCCCGAACGACGAGAATTGCGTAGACAGGCGGAGTGTTGTAGAGACTGTTCTCTTCAACGTGAGTGGTGTACTTCAGCATGGTTGGTATGCTGGCGGGGGTTCTGACAAACAGATCCTCGCGGATGATAGTAAGCGTCACGCCAGCCGGTCCCATGTTCTTCTGGGCCCCAGCGTAAATCATCGCGAACTTCTTGGCGTCAATTTTCCTTGCCATGATGTCCGAGGACATATCGCAGATCAACGGTACGTCACCGCTCTCAGGCCAGTAATGCCACTCGCTGCCATAGATCGTGTTGTTGGAGGTAATATGAGCGTAGGCAGCCCCGGGGGCAAATTTGACGCCCTTTGGAATATGGTTATAGGTGGCTTCCTTGCTGCTGGCAACTACATTCACCTTGCCAAACAGCTTCGCTTCCTTGATGGCCTTTGACGACCATGTCCCTGTATCCACGTAGTCGGCATAGCCGTCCTTTGGCAGGAAGTTCATTGGCACCATTGCGAACTGAGTTGATGCACCTCCCGTAAGAAACAGGACCTTGTAATTATCAGGAATTCCCACGAGAGACTTCAGGTCAGCAATTGCCTCGTTCAGCACTGCCTCGAACGCTTTGTCACGGTGCGAGACCTCCAGAATGGAAACGCCCATCCCGTTGAACTCATGCACCGCCGCAGCCGCTGCATTTAGTACCTCAACTGGAAGGACAGCAGGCCCAGCGAAAAAGTTGTAAGCTCTCATCATTGTCTCCTTTGTTCTTACCTGGCAGGAAGTTCTTTGCCCAGAAGCTTCACAATCTCGCCGCCGATGCGGGATTGTGCCTCAAAAGTCGATGCGCCGATGTGCGGCGTAAGGACTATTCCCTCGATGCCGACAAGGGGAGAATTGACAGGGGGTTCCTGACCGTAGACATCGAAAGCCCCTCCCCCGACCTTCCCTTCCCTGGTCGCAGCAGCGAATGCGACTTCGTCGACTACACCGCCGCGCGCACAGTTGATCACGAAAGCCGTCTTCTTCATCTTGGCGATTGCCGTTGCGTTAATCAGGTTCCGGGTCTCGTCAGTGAGTGGCACGTGCAGAGAGATGTAGTCTGATGCTGCAAGTATCTCGTCAACGGTCTTCACCAGCTTGCCGAACCTGAACTCGCTGATATAGGGGTCGTAAGCGATGACGTTCATGCCGATAAGGCTTGCGAGCCTGGCGACCTCTGAGCCAATCCTGCCAGAGCCGACTAAGCCAAGCGTCTTCCCGTTGAGTTCGGAACCCTCAAAACGCTTCTTTTCCCACTTGCCAGCCTGCATGGTGCCGTCCGCTTTCGCCGTGCGGCGAGCCAGGGAGAACATCAAGCCAACGGTAAGCTCGGCAACTGCCAGCGAGGAGGCCGCCGGGGTATTTAGAACCTTAATACCCTTAGCGTCTGCCGCCTTCTTGTCGATGTTATCGATGCCAACTCCTCCGCGAAGAACGACCTTAAGATTCGCGGCGGCGTCGATAACCTTTGCCGTGACCTTGGTCGCGCTGCGGACGATCATCGCATGATAGGCAGGTATCGTCGCGATGAGGTCGGCTTCTGCCATGCCCGTCTTCTCGGTAACTTCGTAGCCGAGTTCCTGAAGGCGTGCAATTGAACTCTTGTCGATCGAATCGCAAACCAGGACCTTGACCATTCTTTCCTCCGTGTTCTGTTCGAAGGCTACTTGCTCGTCTCAATCAGCTTGGCGAAATCCGCGACTGACAGGAACTTCACTCTTCCGTCGAGGAAAAGGACGTTCCGTCCGATGAGCGGAACGGGGTTCTTACTGTAACATAACATGGTTTCGGGGGGATCTGACAGCTTGATTCGCTTTGCAGGCATCTCGTATCCGACGAATTCCGTGTCATCTGCCGGGTCAATTGCGAGGCTGTGCACCAGCCAACGCTCTTCCGGTTTATCGGGTTCCGTAACAGCATTTACGACAGCCCAAGCGACATCTTTAGGGAAGACTCCATCGTTTGCATTGGCCTGCTTGACTAAAACCCGGTACAGGACAGCGAGTCGCATCCTGCTGAACTCGCCTTCGTCAACCCATTTCACTGTTCCGTCAAGGAGAAGGACGTTTCTCCCTTCCTTGTGGTTATGCGCCATTGTTTGCTCGCGAAGGTACTTGTCACGGACCTCGCGCAGTTGATCCCGATTGTCGAAAATCACCGATGGCACTTCTGAGAATTTACCGGTCAGCACAGCCCACTGTTCCTCCTTGGTGAGGCCGCGGCGGACGATAGTATTACTGGCCTTATCGCTCTTCTCGGGGTCGATGATCTGATCAGGATCCGCGAGTTTCATGTACCGAAGTTCGTCTTCGTTGTAGTCGTAGCATAGCAAGTCTTTCGGATGGTCGTTCACATCCGCCATCGTCCAACCGGGGATTAGTTGTATGGAAAATCTCCTGTAGCAAGCGGGACATACGCCCAGGCTCAGCCACTCAAGCTTCCCATGGTGCAGAAAATCGTCCATTTCGGGAGGAAACTTCATCCCGTTGCGGGTGGAAGCATACTCCCTGAGTGCGTCGTAGAGAGAGCGCAGATTCTGCTGGCACAACTCCACTTTGCGCTTGTCTTCGGCGGCCCAATCGCGCGGATAGAGAAAGAGCACGGTGAGAAGGAACCCAACCCCTGCGAATATGATCAGCACAAATGACAGTTCGATCCAGGAGACTCTTGGCTGCTCGCCCGAAGTGCGGGGCTCATCACTCTGGGGATGTGTCGACGATTCACCCGGCATGCTGGTTCCCGTAGGTTGAGCACAGAGAAAGTGTGGTGTTGTCGAGTCCAAAGAAGTGCTTCGTTCGAATTACCAGTTCACCGTTTACGGCTGCACCAGCGAGAAGAGTCATGGATGGCTGGCCAGTCTCCGGATCGGAGAATGCCGCGGCAATGCGTTTCTCGTCAGGACTTATCGAGTCTCCTTTCAGCCGGGATGAGTACTTTGCCGGAGTAAGCCGCTCAATCGATGCGCGTACCCGGTACCCGGATTTTCTGCGGGATGTGAAAGTGAATTCGGACATGTCTCCGAATTTGACGCTCTTCAGCATTGAGTCGGTGATTATGAGGTCAGAATCAAGTACTACGGCCTCGCTGACCACACTCACTCCACCAGTGAAAACGATCAGATGGCGGAGGGGTGCCACATATACGTACGCCGACAGTCCTCCCGCGGAGAAGGAGGCGAACGAGAACCCGCCGAAAAGCTCAGGATGCAGCGGGCTGCCGAAAGCGGCGAATATCATGTCGCTAACGTGCGGCGCTATGAACATAAGCTCCTTGGCGAAATCAGCCTGTGTCATTATAGGATTGTGGCTGGAAGGGCAAGTTTTTCGCTTTGGGTTGCCGAGGTCGACCCATCGAGTAAAATCCCTGTTGGAGGCGCGAATGGAACTTCTGAGGATGCCGCGAGCCAGCGAGAACATGGTCGAAGGCACTGTGGGCAACTGGCTCGTGATGGAGAATTCTCCCGTCGAAGCGAGCACCCCCTTGGTGGAGATCATCACTGAGAAGGCGCAGTTCGAGCTTGAATGTACGAGCAAAGGCACAGTCAGGGCCATTCTCGCTCCAACCAGATCAACGGTTCCCGTGAACTTCGTTCTGGCAGTACTCGCCAGTGAGAACGAAGAACTTGACATCGTAGCTGTTGAGCGGGAGAACGCCTCGATTGTACGCAACTATATTGAGTCCGGTTCAGGAGTACCGTCTGCTGCAGCCCAAACCGCTGGCGCACAACGACAAGAGTCGAATGCCTCTCGCATTCAGGCGACACCGCGCGCCCGGAAGATGGCCAAAGACGCTGGTGTGCAACTCGAGACCATTCGCGATGTCCTGCATCTCTCCGGAATAATCGAGGAAGAACACGTTCGCAAGTACTTGGGTGCGAAAGCGTAGAATCAACCCGACTGCCGCCGCGTCCAACTGATGGAGCGCAAAATGTCTGAAGCTGTACCGATGACTCCCGATGGATACACGAAACTCGTCAAGCAGCTTGACGATCTCAAGGGCCGCAGGGTCAGAATCTCCAAGGCAATCGGAGAGGCCAGGGAAAAGGGAGACTTGCGCGAGAATGCAGAATACCATGCCGCCAGGGAAGACCAAGGCCTGAACGAAGCCAAGATTCGCGAACTTGAGGACAGACTGGCTCGTGCTCACATAGTTCGCCCCGAGAAGACCGGGGCGGTACAGTTTGGTTCAAAGGTCCGTCTTCTCGACCTCGATGAGAACATCGAGGAAGACTTTGAGCTCGTTGGAGCAGGAGATGAGGACTACACGCGGAACAAGATCCTGACAACATCCCCCCTTGGCTCAGCCTTGATCGGGAAGAACGTTGGTGACGAAGTCTGTGTGCCCGTTCCCGCCGGGACCATCAAGTTCAGAATCCTATCACTGGAGTAAGCCGATGAAGAGAGTATCCTTGACGCTTCTGTCCTTGTTTTGCCTCCTGCTGTTTGCCACTTTCGCGAGTGCAGACACTGTCTACCTGAAGGACGGCAGCATTATTAAGGGCAAAATCGTGAATGAGACCGAGTTCTACATAGAGATTCTGATCGAAAAGGAGGGCATTCGGGCATCCACAAAGATCGCCAAGGACAAGATCGCCCGCATCGAGCGGGACGAAGTGGCGCCCTCTGCGGAGCCCTCCGCAACAAATTCGATCCCGCCATCCGAAGAGCCCAAGGACTCGCTTGAGCAGGCAAAGAAGTCTGCCACGGAAGCACTGGAAGCATACGAAAAGAAGGACTACGACAAGTATTTGCGTGCAATAGTACGCTTGATGGGAAATGTCGCCACCGCGGCGAATTTCAAGGAGGCATACGCTTCCGTCGAAACGCCCCTGAAGAAGAACCTGCCTGAGCTTCTCGAAGAAGAGATCAAGCGTTCGTGCAACGCTGTTCCGCACGTGGCAGCGTTCAAGCGCCTTTGCCCAGCCTGCTCCGGCCGGAAGTATGTTACAAAGATCATCAAAGAGAAAGAAACAAAGGTCGCCTGCTCCACATGCAAGGGTACCGGTGGAGTGGACTGCGAAACCTGCAAGACCCGTACTGATTTGGCCAAACAATGGCGGAAGAAAGTGCGGTACACCGAGCAGGAAATGACCGGGATTGCCTACTTGCAGGTAATCTACGGTGATGTAGCCCGTCCGGTGCTGGACGCAGCTATTGGCAAGCTCATCTCAAGCGAAAAGGTCTACATCCTCGAGGAGGAAGAAGCGTCAAAGAAAATGGAGATCCGCCTGCGAAAGGGCACTGTGGATGAGTTTGCCGACAGGCTCAACGCGAGCGGACTCAAGATTACCCGATTAACCACTCAGAAGAACACCTTCATCGTCAAGTACAAGTGAGCAACAACTCCGATTCCATTGTTGCGCTGGCCGACCCACAGGAGCGTACCTCCCGCGGTGCCATTCTGATCGTTGTCCTGATGGTGCTCGTAGTGATGTCTCTCATAGTCATGCAGTTTTCCTTCACCATGAGTCTCAACAGGATGATCGCGGTCAACAACTCAGAGATAACACAATTGGCCTACATGGCTCTTGGCGGGGTAGAGTACGCCAAGAACGCGCTTCGCGCCGATCGTCAGCTTGGTGAGACTGACTCGTTCCTTGATTCATGGGCGAACATCGAACTCCCCTATGAGCCTCCATTCAAGACTGAAGTCACGGTTCAGGATGAGTGTGGCAAGATGAACGTGAATGCTCTCATTGCACCCAACGGCGCGCTAAACACCCCTGTAAAGGAGGCGCTCGAGCGCCTTTTTGAGAACATGGATATTAACATCGAGGCCGTGCATCGATTGGCCGACTATCTTGATCCGGACACCGATGGTGACTTTGAGGACGGAGCCCGGAACGCACCTCTCGATGACCTCACGGACCTGCTCAACATTGAGTACATTACTCCCGACGTCTTCTTCGGCGTACCCGCGCAGTCCGAAGATGACAAACCTGTCCTGGGGCTCGTCAGTCTCCTGACGATACAGGGCCCCGGTCAGGTCAACATCAACACCGCGCCCGAGGAAGTCATAATGGCATTATTCGGCAAGGCCAGAGAAGAGCTTGCGCAATTTCTGGAGTACCGTGAGAAGAACGCCATCCGGGATCTCCAGGAGGTCGCTCAAATTGGCTTCAGTTCTGCGACCATTGGCCCGATGATCTGCTATACATCCGACTACTATCGAGTCATCTCCCGTGCCTACAATGATCGAATCTCGCGCACGGCCGAGTGTCTTGTCGTGCGCGGAAACAGGAAAATTACAGTAATTGAGCAACGCAACTACTGAAGATTTTCTCTTGTGCATCGTTGGTTTCGCTGTACAATACTCCCCTACTCGGGGATAGCGTGGAGCAACCGGGATGATTATGAACAACCGTGCGTTTTTCTGGCTGATGTCCGCAGTGCTGATGGTTGGCGTGTTCGTCGGATGGCGGGTCGTGGTTCCCCTTTTCGACCAGGGAAACAGCCTAACCCCATCCGCTCTCGCGGATACTACCCCATTTGAATCGCCGCGTTTCCAGATCGACTTCACGGCTTCTGCTCCCAGGAAACAGTACCGAATGTATATTGCTTCCGGTTCTGCATTCGTGCCGCTGCCTGATAGCGAGGCTACGATTTGCGTCAAGAAATCTGTGAATGGCCCATCTGTTTCGGGAAAGTTCACGGGGCCCTTCCCGAATTTCAGCATAGAATCGGACACTCTCAAATTCACTACGCCCACCAAAGCTGGAGCCCATGCAATTTCCTTCGTTTCAGGTGAAGACACACTCGTCCTGAACTGTCTTGTCCCGGAGTATGCCCCTGATGCACGCAAGGGCATTGCACTGGGAGTCAAGATCGGAGCCTATCCCAACCCAAAGGGAGGCACCGAACGCATGAGTAAGAACATCGAGTGTTACGACGCTCCGACATATTTCGTCCGTATCGATAGCACCACAGAATCCCTCCCTTTGGCGCCATCAATTCGAGTCGGAGACCTTGTCGCGATAACGAGCAAGGAGAACCCCACCCGCCATGTCAATTTTGCTCCGGCAGACTACACGTTAATTTTCAAGGTTGACCTTGCTTGGCGCAAATTCCATAAGTCTCATCCCAGTATTCCGTCGTGGCGCCTCGTTTCATGGTTCAGGACTCCGCGGCACAACCGCTTGGAGCGGGGTGGCACCTACAGCAGACACATCTACGGCGATGCCGTTGACATCATTGTCGACCAGAACGGCGATTTGCGAATGGATGATATCAACGGCGATGGCAAGTCCAACTTCGCTGACGCCCTCGAAATAGCCAAGGTGTTCGAGCAGATGGAATGGACTGGCGATGTCGCTTTCGGCGGAGTTGGCGCCTATGATTATCCCAGCGAACAGTCAATGGGAGCAGCAGTCCATACTGATACGAGAGGCTTCTGGTCTCGTTGGGGATACTCTTGGGCCAGCGGGGTCAAGCGTGAGATGATCTGGTATAAGGAGGAGCCGAGATAGTATGACTCCCGAGACCATCCATCTTCAAGCCCCTGCAAAACTCAACATCTTTCTTGACGTCAAGGGTAAGCGTGAAGATGGGTATCATGAAATTGAAACCGTGATGGTACAGGTTTCCTTGTGCGATGAAGTCGTTATCAGTGTCCATGACGCTGAAAACGACACCACGAGTGTAACATCGACAGGCATTCCTTTGGGCTTCCCACAGGAGGAAAACCTCTGTTGGCGCGCTGTCGAGGATGTTCGCAAGAGAACTGGCCTCCGGAGGGATGTCTCCATTCATGTCGAGAAGCGCATCCCATTGGGTGCAGGTTTGGGCGGGGGAAGCAGTGATGCCGCAGCAGTACTGAAGGGGCTGGCGCTCTCCGTCATCGCTCGTGTTTCAAGGCCTGTCATTCAACATGTCGCCGAAAGCCTGGGAAGTGATGTTCCCTTTTTTCTGCAATCCGCTCCGGCAATCTGCACGGGCAGAGGTGAGATTGTTCACCCTGTTCGGGACGCTCTCGATCATATCCCCTGGGTCGTGATTGCAGTCCCTCCGCTCCACTTGAGTACAGCGAGTGTCTATGGGGCTTGGTCTGCGAACAGGATGCCATCCCGATATCGCGACGCCAGAGAATTCCTCAGCGAGTTTGCGCGTGCATCCACTGCTCCGCTTCACAATGGTCTATCCCTGGCTGCTCAATTCATCTCACCCGAGCTTCGCAGATATGTGGAAATGCTCCCTGGATCTTCCTGGACGATGACTGGAAGCGGATGCGCTTTTTTCTGCTTGACACAATCCGAGCAAGACGGGCAATCGCTCATTGCGAGGATACCCTCAACTGCAAACACCGCCGCCTACTTGGCGTCACCATTCACTACGACTGCTGACCTCTTTGCTGAAAGGAGCCCCATGAACATCAGTGAGGTCAAGATCAAGCTAGTGGAGGGACATCATGACAAGCTGCTTGCCTTCGCGTCCGTGACGTTCGAAAATGAGTTTGTGGTGCGCGATCTGAAGGTCATCCAGGGCAACAACGGCTACTTCGTCGCCATGCCCTCACGAAAACTGACCGATCATTGTCCGAGATGCCACACAAAGAACCACCTTCGCAGCAACTATTGCTCCGAATGCGGCCTGAAACTCCCCGAGCGGAAGATACCAATGGATGAGAGAGGTCGGGCGCGTCTCCATGCAGACATCGCTCACCCAATTAACACCGCCGCACGCGAGCGCCTGCAGAAGATGGTTGTTGAGGCATACGAGCGTGAATCGGCGCGCTCCAAGGAAGCCGGCTATCGACCGACTCACGACTACACGGATGCCGGGCCTGAGTGATAAGTACATCCGCCTGCTAATCGCGTGAAGACAGACTTGCGGGCATGTCGCGTACAGGCGAGACGATTGAATTTCCCGGGACACATCCTGTAATCCCCGGGCCAGGGCTATGCGGAGGGGCCTGCATCGCTCGGATACGTTTGCCCAGGCAGTAAGCAAGCTGCAGGCATTTAGACTGTATTGGCAGACGCCTTCAATGCGAGAGCGTAGAGAGATATAAACTGACTTGGGTCAAGCTGCTCAGCACGGAATCGGGGATTGATTCCGGCGCTTACAAGGAGGGCCTCAACATCCACGTCTGCTTGCCAACCTGCTTTCCTGGCGTTCTTCAGGGCGTTAGCGATGTTCTTTCTTCGGTACCTGAACATCGTGTTTACCAGGTCAAAAAAGAAATCCTCATCGATGAACCGTGGGGGGGCTTCATTTTCGCGCCAAGCCAGAACAGCAGAAGTGACCCCGGGTACCGGCCAGAACTCGCCCGGCTGAACTCGTCTGACAATCTTGGCTTCGCCGAACACCGAACTGAAGACAGAGATTGGGGAGAACTCATGTGTGCCTGAAGGAGCGCAAACGCGTTGCGCGAAGTCTTCCTGAACGAGCACAACAGCAGCAACTGGTCGCATGGGTGTTTTCATCAACTCGCAGAAAATGGGCGTTGAGATGCTGTATGGCAAGTTGGCAACAAGCTTATAGCGACGCGCCCCGGCGAAACTTCTAATTGCCTCACCAAGTTCAGGGCTGAGTATCTTCCCTTTGTCGAGTGCATCCATTTTCAGCAGGTTCAATCTGGATCGTGCGAAATCGCAGTTATCCTCGGCGATGCGCGCCAGCCTTTCATCAATCTCGACTCCCAGTACTTCCGCGCCTGCATCCAGCAAAAAAGAGGTCAGTGAACCTGCTCCCACCCCGATCTCGAGGACTTTGTCTCCCGGAAGGATGCCGGCTTTCTGGACCATCGAACGAAGGATTGGAGGAGTCATGAGAAAGTTCTGCCCCAAGGATGATCGCGGGCGGAAACCTGCAGCCAGGAGTCTGTCTTTCAACTCGCGCCAGCGGGTAATCCTCATTTTCCCTCTACAAACGATATTGCCAGTCGCAACGCATCGCGCATGCTTGTTGGGTCTGCGGAGAACCTCGGAGCCCTGTCAAAAGCGGTTCCGTGATCAGGAGAGGTCCGCGGGAAAGGCAGGTTCAGTGTGACATTTACCCCATGCTGAAACGCAAGCGCCTTGAACGGCCCCAGTCCTTGGTCGTGGTACATCGCGAGAATGCAGTCGCACCGGGCAAGACTCTCCGGAGTGAAGGCCGTATCGGCAGATATGGGGCCAAAAGCGCTAATCCCTCTTGAGGCTGCCTTCGCGACTGCCGGGCCAATGACTCGTATTTCCTCAACTCCGAAGAGTCCCCCTTCCCCACAATGGGGGTTCAAGGCAAGTACGGCAATCCTCGGATTCGATATCCCGAATTCGACCCCAAGCTCGCGTGAGACAAGCTCGATAGTATCTATCAGCGACCGCTGTTTGAGATTGCGAAACACAGATCTAAGTGAGATGTGTCGAGTAAAAAGCGCTACCCGCATTGAGCCGGAGACCAGGAGCATGAGCGGATACTTGACGCCGCACAAAGCGGCCAGCATCTCGGTGTGGCCGGGATAGTTGCGCCCGCTGGCTGCAAGATTCGTTTTGGAGATTGGAGCAGTTGTCAGGGCTTGGGCAACTCCTCTAAGGGCGAGGTCGACGGCACACTCGATTGAGGTCGCGGCCCACAACCCTCCATTCCTTGACGAAGCACCAAGCTCGGGAATCGGCTCGGCAAGAGAGGGATCCAGAAGCACTATTTCCTCGGAATCCCCGATATCCGGAAGTACCTTCGAGTAAACGGTGTACGAGAGTTCCACTTTTGTGCCCCTCAAGGCACGGCGGAAGGCCTTTTCCGGTCCAATCAGCACCCATTTGGATGACATTCTGAGTGAGTCATCGGCAAGTGCCCGGACAACTACTTCAGGGCCTATCCCGCCTGGATCCCCCAGTGTTACTGCAATCCGGCGAGATCCGGTGGGCGAGCTATTTCTCATAGTTGAGAATCGAAGGCCGAAGAATTCGAATCTCGGTCTTCGTCTGAACGGCCAGTTCGCCCATGCCGTTCACCGCAAAAGTCTGGGCATTGTCGACGGGCGTCATGGCACCTTGGGCCAGAGCAGTCTCCGTGCTCAGAAAGGCGTTTACAGCTCCTCTGCTTCCATCAAGGATGAAGACAACCCCCTGCGCGTTGCACCGCAGGCCTATGAGCTTCTTGAAAGGACCGGCTTGGACCAGTTCTGTCTCTGGGTAGCCCGCCCCGCTCCTTCGCAGGACGATGTTGTTTCGCACATCGCCAATGTAGATGGTCTTTCCGTCCGGGCTCACGTCCAGATACATGTACTTGCGCGAAGTTCCGCGATCTTCACTGCGGAAGAGTTGCTGTTTGTTTCCTTCGGAGCACCGGTAGACTTCTCCGAGACGACTCGTCAGTACATAGAGCATGCCTGCATAGTCAACCGCAATGTCTGAAGCTTCCTCGAAGGTGTACGTCCGCACGTAGACTCCGTTTGGAGAGTACTGGTTCACCCGGGCGTCTCCGTCAAGTACGAAGACCACTCCTCCTGTCGGCGAGACCCTCATCTTCGTCGCATCACGAACGCTCTTGTCGTCGCTGCCTCGGTTCACAAGAGAGCCTGTCAGCCATCCGTCCCTGTCGAGGATCCTGACCAAGCCTTGTTCGAAGTTCTTGGAGACCGTATAGAGATTGCCTTCGAGATCGGCATCAAAAGTGGTAATGCCGGCGAAATTGTCGTCACTGTATAGAGACCTGCCTTTGCCGGGGATGTATCTTTGCAGAATTGGGCCTGCATCAAAGTCTGTCGCCACAAAGTACACATCGGCAGGGGTGCGATCAAAGCAGCGGCTGGTTCCCCCGGCAAACTCGTAGGTCTTACGCTTTGTAGTATCATCAAGAGAGACAACCAGCACGGTTCCCCTTGCTCCGAGAATACTCAGAGAATGACTATTGGCATCGTAGTCCATGTCTGTGGGAAGGTCGACTTCGGAGACAGCAATTGCCTTGGCAGAAGACGTGAAGTCCTTGTTGAAGAGCTGGATGTCCTTCCTCTGGGCATCAAGTACGTAGGTAGTGCTGAACTTGTCCTCGACAACCGCAACCGGCTGAAGGAACCCGCCGACGCCCTGCCCGGCTACGCCAAAGGCGGACCGATACTGGCCGGCGGAATCGAACACTTTCAGTTGCTTGCTTTTCCCATCGATCACAATCACTTCGCCGTTGCTTCTCACCGCGAGACTCGTTGGCTCTGCGACATAACTCGTCAAGTCGGCGTTATCGTAGAAGAAGCCCGATAGCTTCTCGCCGCTGGAATTCAGCACGGTAACTCCCTGCCGCTCAAGCAGAAAGATGTTGCTGCCAACTGTGGTGAAGTTAATGGCCTTGTTCTGACCATCAACCTTTCGGACGAGCCTCATGCGCTCATCGAAGATGAAGATTGCGCGCTGCCGACGGAAATCCAGAAGGGCAATACGACCATCCGCAAGGGAACCGACGTCATCCAAGCTGAACCGCTCTCCCAAGACCGATTCGGAGTATCTGCGATAGTCAACAAATTGGGAATCCCTGTACTGCTCTCCTGTCAGTTGCATGAAGGGAAAATCGTAGGTGGCGGTCGTGCGGCCATTCTCGCCGAAATCGTCCGCGGTAACCTTTATCGATATCTTGTCTGCACTGGTATTCATAGGGATGTAGATCGTGTTGCGGGGAATATGCGTCGAGGGGGAATTGCAGACCGCATTTGTGGCTTCCCATCCAAATAAGGGAACGTCCCCATTCGGGTCAGAATACTCGATCGTCGCCGTGTACACGCCACCGCGATAGATGTTTGTGGATGACAACTTCAGACCGGCAATCGACGGTGGACGATTGACTCCGAGATTCGACTCGATCCTCCTGGCAAGACATCCTGTGGTCAGCAGCTTCTTGTATTCAGGCTTTGTCAGGCGGATCACGCCGGAAGCCTGGTCTCTGTCAACTCGCTCGATAACAAGAGTGGCAACGGCCTCTTTGCGCTCCAGAAGTCTGCGGCCCCCGGAAAAGGGCAGAACGACAAATGACTCTATCCCAAACACGTAGAACCTGTCGCCGACTTCGACTCCTTTTTCCTTCCCTGCGTCTATCGTTGCCGTAGCCGCGTCCGGATTCGCCGCGGAGACCATTGCTTCAAGGGTTCCTGCGGCAAAGGCTGAAGGCCGAAAGATTGTGCCAGCCAGTAGAACAGAGGCAATAGCAGCGACACAGACATACCGTGAAAGTGCATAGGGCAGACCGCTCATTTGTTCTCCTTAATGTCCGACCACGCGCCAGTTACGGCAAGGCTGTCAATTCTCCATGTCTTGTCGACGAATTTCAGCTTGACGACCAGTTCGACACGTTCCGTCATTGCAGTCTCCTGGGCTCCGAGGGCAGAAATCCTCAGGTCAATGCTCCACACCAACTGGTACTCAGCCATGTCATTCTCGACCTTGCAGACCCCTTGAGGCTTGCGCTGCACGCCTGCCGTTGAGATCTCGCTATAGGCAAGGAAATCCTTCAGTTCAGAAAGGTACTTCTCCTTTTCCTGCGACGCGGAGAGCAACTCAGCGAGAACCGTCAAATCTCTCTTCTTCATAGCTTCAGTGAACTGCTCAATAACGGGCCACACTTCTTTGTCGCGGTTCCGCAATCCCTTCGCCACGACAGGTGGAAGGGCAGTATTCACTTCGTCAGACAGAGCCTTGGATGTCTTGATGAGTTCATCGTCAGGCTGCAGTTTCACATCCGCAGGTTGGTTCGCGAGTTCCTGCTTCGCCTTTTCGAGAAACTTCTGCGCGACCTCGAAGTCTGGAAGAGCGATGGCTTTCTTGACCTCGTCAACGTAGTTCTTGACGCCAAGAAGCCACGCTTCATATTTCTCCCTGTTTGACATCTTCCCTCCAAGCTGCACTTTTCGCTGAGCAGCCATGGAGACAAGGGGAGAGGCCAACGTCTGACCGTACTTTTCGATGAATGCGCTGTACTTGGCAATGATGTCAGGGAGTTGCGCCGGAACGCCCTCGTTGGCTTTTTCCAGTTTTGCCAGCGAGACATACTCCGATATTGCCTCGCGCAGGATTCCGAGACTTTCCTGCGTCTTTTTGGCTTCATCAGACTGCCAGAATTTCAGGCTTTCCTTGAGCAGTTCTTCATCCCTCGACAGGCTGATCTTCTCAAGGGACTCAAGAGATGCGTTCTCAAGCATCTCCGCCTGGGTGTTCATGAGGTCACGAGCCTGAGTGCAAAGAGAAGATGCATGTTCCTTGAGCTTGTTCTGAGTGGCCTCAAGACCTTGCTTGATTACAGCGTTGCCCGGAAATGCCAGGGCTTGCTTCTCCAGTTCAGGGAGATACTCAAGGAGTGCATCCGGACCCAGCAGATTCTTGAGCTTCGCAGAAACTGCGAGTTCCGCTTCACGCTCGGGAGTCGGCTTAAGGCTAACGGCCACTTCTTCTGGAATCACCGTGCCATCGGGCTTGACGACAAATACTGTCTCTCCGGAAGGTATATATCCATCACAGAATGCCGCGATCTGATAGGTTCCCGGAGCGAAGGAATGGGTAGTCGTGCCGTCAGCGGATGCTTTGGGAAGAAGCTCTCTCGATTCAGGGCCTTGTTGGACTTCAACAGTAGCCTCGGAGGGACTGATGGCAAATTTTACGATGTACTCGGTTTTTGGCGCACTCGGGGACGGAGAAGGAGAAACGGAGGTGCCTGAACCTGCCAGGAACGGGAACAGCTTGTTTGTTACACTCCCCCCAAGGAAGAGCCTTTCGGCTCCAAATACTACGAGGAGGAGCACCAACACTCCAAGCGTGGCGACAATCGCCACTGGAGCTTTCCTTCTTTGCGGCCCTGCACCCTTTGCATCAGGTCTCAGTGTGATTGTGGGACCATCAGGCCCGAGATTGGAGATGCTCTGTGATCTCAAGCTGGTCTCGGCGGGAAGCCCTCCAACTTCGATCGTCCTCGTAGCGGCAAGCGATCCGGATGATGCTCCCAACACCGCGTCAAGAACATGCATTAGCTCTACAGGACGCTGGAATCTTCTCTCCGGTTCCTTATTGAGGAGTTTGAGGCAAATGTTCGATAGATGCTCCGGAACCGCAGGATTGATCGTCCTGGGGTTCGGCGGCTGCTCGTTGATGTGCTTGTAGAGAACGGTGTGAATGTTCTCGCCATTGAACGGCAACTCACCGGTAAGCATCCTGAACATGACCACGCCAAGAGAATACAGATCCGACCGGACGTCGCATTCGCCGCCCTTGGCCTGCTCAGGGGGCATATAGTTGACCGTTCCAAGAATAATCCCGGACTTTGTGGCGTTCGCATCGCTGCCCGTGATCTTGGCAAGGCCGAAGTCAGCAACTTTGACTTGCCCTTTCAGGGTGATCATTATGTTCTCGGGCTTAATGTCCCGATGGACCATGTTCTGTTCGGCGGCCGCCTCCAGTGCCGAAGCGACCTGCTTGATGATGTCGATAATCTGTTCCCACGAGAACTGGACCCCGCGCTTCATCATCTTGCCAAGGTCTTCTCCCTCGATGTACTCCATCACGTAGTAGTACGTGCCTTCGAACTTGTTCATGTCATAGACCTGAACGATGTTCGGATGGCTTAGGCGCGCGATGTTCTGCGCCTCCCGCTGAAAGCGGGTTACAAACGAATCGTCACCCGCATAGTACGCGGGAAGCACCTTGATGGCGACTGTTCTGGCAAGCAGTGGCTGCATCGCCTTGTAAACAACGCCTTGTGCACCTTTTCCGATGGTCCCGAGGAGCTCGTAATCGCCCCACTTCTGTTTTTCCATGGTTCTTCCAGCCTGAGTCTCGATATTGTACCGCCTAGTCCTCGAAAGTAAAGAAAGGAACCTCTTCCCAAAAAACGAAACCCACTAAGATAGGATCCGGAGGTAATATGACCCTTCGCGAACCATTGCTTCTTCTGCTCTTTGCCGTTCTCTCTCTCTCTGCTTGGACAGGCTCCAACGCTGAGGAGACTCCACTGGCCGATCTGCCTGTCAAACGTTGCATGGCCGGCCCATCCCCGCAGGTGCAGGGGAAAATTGTCGCCGTCGAGCCGCTAAGCAACGATCAAGTGGTCGCTTTCTGCCGGTTCCCGGAACAGTTTTCTCTTTTCTCTACGACATCCCCCTGCCCCAAGAGCACTGTTTCAGCACCTGTCACTGTACCGGTTCTCGCGGTCTCGGCTGCCGGATCCTACTACTGCCCCAATATGCCCGACGGCGAAGATGGTTTCGCCAGCATCGCACGATACTCCCTGGAGAATGGGAAAAAGACTGCGGAGAGCAAGAAGTTCAACGAGAAGGTGATGTTCCTTCTCTTCAGCCAGCCGATGAACTCCATTATTGCGGGCTTTTCAACAGGTCGAATCTCGCTATGGGATCCCGACCTTGCCACCGAAAAGGAGTTCGTCAAGTTCCCGGGGCTCTACTCTCTGTCTTTGGCCTGCGATGGGAGCGTTCTCGCAGTATTCTCCCCCAGCCGACTTGCAGTGCTTTATGATCTCAGGACCGGCGAGAAATTGCTCTCCTTTTCAGAGGGCTCGTACGCGGAAATGGTGTTCTTCGACGGCATCAAGAAAGCCGTAGTTAACCAGTATGGCAGCGGAGCCAAGCTCATTGCCCTGAATCCCTACACCGAGTTGTTTGCTTTCCCTGTAGGCACTGATGTCCGCGATCTGGCCATTGACGTCACGGGAACCCGCCTGTTCATCTCGTTGATTGGAGGAGCAATTCACGTATACGACCTGACAACTTCACCTCCTGCTCTCCTGAAGCAGATTCCCACCGAGTTTTCTTCAGGAGCACAACTTACGATGAGCCCGGGACACATAATCGCCTGGTCGGACGTGTTTTTCGAGCTGCTGGACTCCAATTCGCACACTCCCCAGTTCTATGCAAAGGAGCCAGCGCTCTTCGACTTCTTCGCCATTGCTCCTTCTGGTAAACGCTTCTTTTCCTTCCGCAACGACCGACTTGAGCACTACGAACTGCAGAATGGCACCATCGTCCCGATAGCGTGCCAGATGATTGTCAAAGCGGGAGTCATCGATCTAAAAACCGCGTTCTACCTGGACGAAGACCGTGTATTGCTGGTCGGCGCGCTTTCGTGCTACTTTCTCAACCCAAAGGACATGTCGATAAAGCCCGCATTCGACTTCCCGGTGGCCCTCTATTCCACTGTGCCTTGCCCCAGCAACGATGGACATCTCCTTGTCACCTTTGCGACAGACTCTGAAATTCGAATACTGGATTCCGAGACCGGGAAGCTTGCTCGCTCTTTCATGCCTACCACGTTTCTTGAGGAAGCAGTTGTAACCAACGACCTGCGCTATCTTGCCGTTCGCTCGGTTTACGTTGAGATTGTCGACCTGGCTAAGGGCGAAGCTGTTTTCAGCCTGCGCAAGGGACTTCAGGATCTCCGCTTCTCATCGGACGGCAAATTCCTGATTGGCTTCAACAGCGATGGCGTTGTGCTTGTAAGCACCGACACGATGCAGATTACATGCAAGATAAAGGTGCCGGGAACGATCAGCCATCTCGTCTCAGGTGAGAACCGGGCAATCGCTCTTACGAACAAGGGCGTCTACGGGGTAAATCTCCGCACGGGCGCACTTGAGGCCAGGTGGGAGCAGAAGGATTTCGAGGCCACAGTGGTATCATACAAGACCGGGCTGTGCCTGTTCCAGGACACTGAAAGGAATATCTACTCGCTTCCGGTCAACCTCGACAACTAACCATAACAGAAAGGGGGGCGGACCATTTGGTCCGCCCCCCTATTGTTTTCAGGTGCTACCTGGCATTCTTCGGCAGCAGTTTCTCAGCATTATCCTTGGCGAGTTTCCTCAGCGTATCCACCGCCACATCGAGTTGCGGGAAGCGGCCTTCCATCTCGTCCTTCACGTCCTGATCGACATAGATCTCCGGCTCGGTAGGATTGCCTTCGAGATTCCGGCCGGTCAGATCAAACACGGCCGAGGTGGGCAGGCGGGCAACTGAACCATCAAGGAGTTGCAGATCGACAGTGCCAATTACCCCTCCCGCAGTAGGAGTTCCGACAGTCTTTCCGATGTGCTTGATGTTCATCCCGGCACACATCATTTCGGCATTGGAGAACGAACCGTAGTTGAACATACCCACCACTGCCTTCTGGAATGAGAAGTCGCGAACGACATCCTCTGGACTCCAGACGGAGCCTCGGCTTCTCCGGAAAAGCCACGGTGTATCTGCCAATGAAGCTACGATATCGTTGGATATGTATCCGCCGCCGTTGTACCGGAAATCCAGGACCACGCCGTCGAAGTTTCCGACATACCGGCCGATGAAGCGGCGGTACTTCTCCAGATCCGGGCCCATCATCGTTCGCAGGCAGATGTAGCCGAACTTACCGTTGCTCTTCTCCTCGACGTACTTCCTATTGGTCTCCTCCCACTCGTTCAGCCTCGCACCATACATCGCGTTAATGTCAATCATCGGAAGATAGACGGTGCGCTTGTTGTCGCCAGCCGGGTTGTCGGCCACAACGAACTTGACTTCCTGCCCGAGTGTGTTGCGGATAATGTTGAAGAGATCCACGGTTCTGTCATACTTCGTTCCAGCAATTTCAAGAACATAGTCACCCTCCTTCAGGCCTGAATTCGGCCTGCAGGCCGGTGTGCCCTGAACCAGGTGCTTAATCACAAGGAAGCCTTGCTCGATCATCGCATCGTCATAGAAGAAGCCGGGGTGCGGGTTCTTCTCGGTAGTCGAGTAATCAGGTGCAGTGGATCTGCGAGAGTAGAAGCCCATGTGCGACGCGTTATACTCGCCGATGTACTCATCCATCAAGTATGCGAAGGTTCCGTCATCAACACACCTGTCCACCAATGGTAAGTACTTCTCGCGGAGCTTGTCAAGGTCAAGGCCATGGTGTTGTGGATCGTAGAATCCGTGGTCAAGCATCCAGTGCAGTTCCTCGAACACCGCCCGCCTGGTGGACTTGTCGTTGTAGGGCTTGCGGACGCTTGCAGGGGAGATTTTCGCAGGCTGTCGGCTGTTCATGGGAACCTTGAAGATCGCGCCATTCATAATGAAGTACGCGTTCTGTTCAGCCTTATCCAGCTCAAACCCGACCTTGTTGCCTGGAAAATTCGTGACTTGCTGGAATTGCGCGGATTGCGCTTCTGCCAAAGGAACCGCGAAGAGGTTGTTGCCTCCCTCGCTATCCCCCAGGAATAGAAGCGTCCGATTATTCTTCATAATGTAGCCGCCCGAATTGCCTCCCGGGAAGGTAGGTGCAGCGGGTCTGATCCGGTTGATCAGATCGCTGAAGTCGAGCTTGTCTCCCGCCCCGGGATTCGGAGGAGCATCTTCGCCCTTATTTACAGGTTCCGTGCCTTCAGCGGGCTTCTCCGGCTTGGGGGGCGGATTCAGCAGGTCATCCAGTTTCTGGATCGGGCTCTCGCGAGGTGTCTTGTCCTTCTCGAAATCCAACACGAAGATGGTGCCCTTGTCAGATTCGTAGTTTGTAAAGGTGAAGTACTTGTAGTCGGATGAGAACATTCCCGGGAATGACCCGCCACCGAGGGGAGAGACTATTACCGGCGGGGAGTCGTCGCCAATACGTTTCACCTTGGCATCATAGCGCATGGCTGGATTCTGCTCGAAGTAGAGCAACCACTTCCCGTCCGGGGTAAGGTCAAACCACCGGCCATCGCTGAAAACGCGACGCGCGAAGGTGCCCTTGACCAGCAGACGGTCATTCTTTCCGTCCAAGTCCATCGCCCGGATTTCGTCATAATTCAGTTCGTAGAGAATTGACTTTCCGTCCGCACTGGAGTACGGTGAGAACTTATTGTCATGGCCTGAGGTGAGCACCTCTTCCTTGCTATCCCGAACATCCACTCTGACGATCTGCTCGCCGCCTCCAATGATACGATTGAACAGTATGAAGTTCGAATCCGTAGACCAGTACAGGTTCTCTTCGCGCTCAGGGGACGTAGTCAGTTGCTTGGCGTACCCACCATCTGTCGACATTACGAAGACATCGTTCCCGGACATGAAGCTGATCTTCTTCCCGTCCGGAGCTACTGAGAAGTCTGTGACGGAGATCGCCTGCTCGGCAAATTCGGGCGGAAAGTACCGGGGAGGATCATAGATCGTGATCTCGATCAGCCTGGCCTCGTAGTTATCGGGGTCAAGCCTGTACAGGCGCCGATTGCGTTCGATGACCATGTCTCCAGTTTGCGCGGCAATCGTGTACCAGCGGATTCCCGTCTTCTCGAATTTGGTGAGCTTGTTGTGTTGTTTGCCCTTCCATTCGAGTGGCATGTTATAGAGGTTGTACGTTCCGTCCTCGTCGCTGACGTAGTAGAGTTTCTTCCCGTCTGGCGACCACAGCGGCAGAAAATCGTTGCACTTGTTGTTCGTGAGCCGCGTGATTCCAGTCACCGGAACGGAGTTCTCAGCAAGGTAGATTTCTGCAGTGGCATCGCTCCTGAAACCTGCGCGGGACCACTCGTCGTATCCGGCTCTGTAAACGAACGCCAAGAGTTTTCCGTCGGGGGAAGGTGTAGCGCCACCACTGTAGTCTCTCCGGGCTGCCACCATTCTGACCGGGGTGCCTCCTTCAAACGGAACACGGAAAGTGTCCCAGATATTATCCATGAAACCGTAGAAGTAGACGTACCTTCCGTCTGCAGAGAAGCCCGTCGGTACGTCTGTTCCTGCGGTGAAGGTCAGGCGACGCGGATCGCCACCTTCGGTTGGAATAATGTACAAGTCGGCTCCAGTGTAGTAAGCGGCGAGATACAGAATCCATTTCCCGTCAGGAGAAAAGTACGGACGGCGTTCCATTGCAGGATGGGAGGTGAGGCGCTTCGCTGCGCCGCCCGCTGCATCGACAGTCCAAATGTCGCCGTCGTAGTCAAAAGCCAGCATCTTCCCATCGGGTGATAATGCCGGGTTCCGGAGGAAAATCGGCAGTTCGTCTTCAGCGGCAACAGCCACTCCGAGCGAGGTTCCCAGCAGAAGCATTGCCATGATGGAGACCAGAAGTCGTCTCATAACTCTTCCTTTCAAGGGCTAACGGGATATTCGATGGGCTTTTCGCGAAAGGTCAATGAAGTGAGAGGGAAACGTAAAATGGGAGGGATGCCCGAATATGGACAACCCCGTTGCGGCCAGAGCCCGCATCGGTTCCGGAGCCGCGCACGAACTGCCTGTGAAAACCGTCTTCCCACGGTGATATAAAGAGCCCGGGACTTGTTGGGAGACAAGGCCACAGTCCCGAAATGTCGTCTTCGTACGGCGATGGAACCGCTATCAGAGAATCGCCCGCATCACAGAACACTAAGTACTGCAAGATCGGGTCTCCGGTCAAGGAGAGCGTTCCCGCTTCGCTACAGAGAAGCAGAATCGCTTGCCCGGCCTGCATTTCTATTTCCTCCCCTGCCCCGGAATCGTAGTCTGTGCGGCCGGAACCCACGTAGCGTTCGGACTTCACCGCAATCGGGGCTCCATCGGAATTGCGCGCCATCGCCATGAAATCGCGAAGACTGAGCCTGCTCCTCGGGATAAGACAGACCGGAACTGCATTCCAACCTGCAACCAGAGGAAGAGATATTGTCGTTGGCGCTCCGCCATACACGTTCAGCACAAACCGGCTTTCACCAAGCCACTCGACACCATTTCCCGCAATCCCTGTCACACGCACGGGATACTGCCCTGCCGCAAGGCCAATCGCGGAGAATGTGACGGGTATTTCCGAGTTTCCTGAACCGCTAAGCACAGCGGGAGTCGCGAAGGGCGAATCGCTCTCCAAGGTCCACACCATCTCTCCGGAACCGATGTTCACAAGGGAGATTGTTGCCTGCGCATAGCCTTCGGCAGCAACGCTTACGTAGCTTGCACGCGGCATGGTTGTGAGGACCGGCAGTTGCCCCCGGGTGGTTACGCGAAGCGAAGTTCCCGCAGTGGGAAATCCCGCCGGGGCATCGAATGAAACCGACAGGCCGTCAGAACCCGAAGCGTTCTGGAGCCCGATAGTCCCGCGCGAAGCAAGCCTGAAATCAGAGTTGTAGCGAAGGATAATGTCTCCACCGCTCTGGAAGACAATCTGCATGGAAAAGGGGCCTGTTCCGTCTTTGCGGAAGAGCCCATCGAACTGGACGATGAAGTGGGTACGCACTCCCTCCGTCTCGAATGCCCTTGCATACACATTTCCGCTGACGTTCAGATCGAAATCGGTCCAGAAGGCCGCGACCAGGTCGCTTGGCAGCGACACGGTAGGCAAGAGCAAGTTTTCCGGCGAACTGATTCCGGGGGGACTAAAGGAAAAGACCCCATTTGTGGAAATGTAGAACAGATCCTCGCGAACAAGCTTTCTGCCGAAGAAGCTCATCTCGATAGGCATGTAGAAGGCTGCGCTTCCGTTATCGGCATCGCTGAAGTACCCCGTGATGTCAAGTTCAGGAACAGCGATGTCATACCACTGGAAGGGCTCGTACAGAACGACGTGACCCCATGTGTCCAGAACAGGCGCGACGGCATTTGGGGGAAGCACAATCAGGTTGACTGTAAGGGAAAGTGGCGAGTTGGCCGCTTCCTTGGAAGACAGAATAATCACGCCAGTGTATGGGTTCGGCGATGTCGGAAGGCTGTTGGAAAGGGTTGTAACCGAGATTTCCACCGTCTCTTGTTTGCCAAGCGTCCCCCCGGAAGGAGCGGCACGCATCCAGTTCATTGTGGGATCTGCGTTCCAGTGCAGGGGACCGTCGCCCTCATTCTTGAGAACTACCTTCTGTTCAGGTGGCGGGGACTTCCCCTGAAGGGCGATGAAACTCAGTTCGGTTTTGTCGCACCGGAGGTATGGAGCGCTGTACAGCAGTATTAGAGTTACCTGGATCTGCTGAGGTGAGTTGGAGGCATTTGTCGAGGTGAAAGTCAGTTTCCCGAGAAACGGGGAATTTGACGGTAGAAGTCCCGTTACCTCTGCCGTGACAGACAATGTCCCTTGCGAGAAAGGCGCGATGGAACCGGATGCAGGAACAACCTTCAGCCAACTCGAATCACTTGTGGATGACCAAAACAGGATGCCTTCTCCTGTGTTCGAGAGACCCAGCGAGCCAGATGGAGAGTCACTTCCTTCTGACCCGGTCAGGGTGATAGCAGACCGATCGAACGCGAATGTGCCGGGCAGCGCTGCCGCCACTGAAAGTCCATAGGATGCCCCTCCCGCATACGGGCTCGTGTTCGCTACGACCACGCATATTCGCGAGTACTTTGTACGCATGTCACCCAGAGTCAATTGCCCGGACTGGGCACCGTTAAGCATTACGGAAGTGAGGCTGTCCGAAGAAGTGGTTGTGCCGACTGAGAGAACTGCCACGGAGAATGGGAATCCATCTGCTCCGTCGAAGGCGACGGAAAGCAGGTTTGAGCTTGCATCCGCGGCAAATTCAAGAATGTGGAAGGAGAGATGGCCAAGGTTCCCGGCCGACAGACCGTCTGAGGTAAGCGCGACGGGGTAGCTGGAGTAGCGGCCGTTGGTCGCGCAATCAGGATAGAAGGTACTATCGGCGAAGTATCCTTTCCTGTACAGCCAAACCCCATAGATGGGGAAGAGGAGTTCGAAGGAGCTACCTATGCTCGCAAGTGCATCCTTGATTGCAGGAAGCGTGTTCTCGGGGACAAGATCCTCCCTGTTGGCGGCCATCTTCTCCCAGCAAATGCGAATAACATCGTTATTCTGGTTGTATTCCTCAAGGAATTTCGCAAAGAGAACCGAGGCGTATTCGTTATTCCCGACTGTGGAATCAAGCGGAGTCTGCGGCTTCGCAAATCTCTCGCTAACAAGGAGGACATAGTCCTTCACGTCAGGGAACACCTTGTCCTGAGCCCAAGTGGCTGTGGCTTCTTTCCACCAAGTTCGCTCGGAAACGTCATAAGCGTACTGGCATGAGTGAAAATACTCATGGGCCAATGTCGTGGACAAGGAAGTAACCCGACTCGAATCCTGCAGAGATAGCCCATTGTCGATCACAATGTACGAACTCCATGCCTCTCCGGTCTTCCCGCTCGCAGAACAAAATCCGGCAATTCCGGATGGAAGAGATGAAATGTAGACATCGTACAAATCCTGCCCGCCTCCCTCGATGCCATCTCCCGGAGGTGCGACAAACGACATGGTCTCGTTAATGGCGGCCCTGATAACGGGCATGACATCTGAGGTCTTCGCGGCATATTCGGCTGTAGCGGCTTGTGCACCGGTGGCGATGTAGTGAACGCGGAATCCGCCCTTATCCAAGGTCAATTCAGTGGTGCCCTGAGGATACGCGATATTGACGCCTTCGAAGTAGTCGGGATTGGTGGTTGGTCGCAGGAGAATCTGGTCGGCAATTCTCCTCGCTCGAGCGGGAAGCTCTGCGTAGAACATCCTGCATCGGATGGCCAGATCGGAAAGGCAATTCTCCAACTTGACGTTCCCCAAGCTTAGCGACTCCAGTTGAGCCGCAATCTCCGCAACCTCGTCCGAGACTTCCTTCCGGCTCATCCCGCGATGGTTGTCAGCCTGTTCACGGGGAATCGATCCGGCTTGATGGGGAGAACCCGTAACGCGGGAAGAAAGCACGGGCTGCAACTCCGCCCCTGGGGCCAGCCGTGGTCTCGAATCGTCATTGCGCGCAGCGACGAGTGTCAAAGCGGTGGCATTTCTTGGGATATCTGCTCTTTTGGCTCCCTTTTCGGTTTCGTCATGCCCCTTCGGCAAAGACAATGAGAAAAGCGCGATAGCAATTGCCAGGAATGCCAGCAACAGATGTTTCGACCGACGACGACATCTCATTTGAATGGCACTTCCTCCGTGTAGAAAAACCACTCGAATTCCCTTGGCGTCGCCATCGGGTTATCCTTGTACTGAACCTTGGCGCGATAGCAGTTGCCAAGTTTGAGGACCTCGTCGGGGATGATGGCAATGCCTAACTTGTTGTCTGGCCAGATTGCCTGGACATCGTCATTCGGAATGTCGGTTGGGGATGAACAGGAGACTTTCATCGGAGCCGTTGCCTTGACTTGAGAAATTTCAGCGCTGATCACCACAGCAGTTGGAGGCACTCCACCAAGAACGACAAAAGTGCCCGAGAATGACTCGGTCCCTTTCTTCAGAGGCGAAGGCTCGTCGGTGGAGAAACGCAGTTGAACACGTCTTTGTCCGGGACTGGGATAGCATCTGATGAACTTGTCATCAAAAGCTGCTTTCTGTCCCCCAACGCAGAATATGTTACGATCCAGGGCAATGCCGATGGAGCGGATTTTCGGCGAGAGCAGCATGTTGCGCGAATACAGTGTGGATAGGGCTGCATACATGCCTGAACAAGCGTTAAAGGCCTGCGAAACGAAGCTGTTTCGCGCAGCTCTTGCCGCGACGGCATCGTAGAAGTACGACTTTGGATCCTCGTCTCTCACTACTTTGCCCTGGGTACAGTAGTTGCAGTGCTTCAGGAGGGCATCCGACAGATCCGGATCAGGAAGTACTGCCGGAGACCCGCACTGCCTTCTGATGTCATTGAGATATCCCAGTGACCTGCCCACATCGGACACATACGCGTCCGGCATACGGCAGAATGACACCCCACCATTGGAATAGTCAAGGAAGTACTTTGCCGTCCCAACCTCAACCCATCCGTCGAATGTCACGAACTTCATGGACGAAACGTCAACGGTGCCCTTCCCTATCGCGTCGTGCGAAACCAAAGATAGCTTGTCCACACCCAAATCGCCAAAGCTCCCGTTCGCATCGGTGTCAAGCACGATGAACTCCGACTCGCCCATCGTGAATCCGAGAATCGTGGGGTTCCGTATCTTCCACTGAATCTTGTCAAGATTCGTCGAGAAATGGTCTGGGTCGTCCGGGGGGAAGATCTCGAATGCTACCCGCTTCTTCGAACCATCAGGGAAATCGAGTGGAATGTCAACTGATGCTCCCTTCACGAGTTCTCTCCACTCATCACTTGTCTTTACCAAGAGAGAATTTCCCTGCAGTTTGTACTTCGCTGACGGGCAGAAGGAGAACGAGAGAAAGTCCTCCTCTGATGAAGGAAGATGACGGTAGGCGGGGAGAGCGTTGATAACGCCCTTGCCGGGGTACGAAAGATACTTCACACGAGCCTTCTCCCACTTGTAGACCTTGGCAGCCTCCCCAGCGGCGTTGCAGAGCAGCAGTGAGGACAAGCACACCAAGGCGACAGCGGAGGAAATTGGCTTGCGCATCATTCTCCTTGAGAAAAGGACGGGGAGGAAACGCTCCTCCCCGTGGTTGTCATTTCTGGGTCAACCGTTGCGTTAGAGATACTCCGAAACGACCTTCTGCTGAGTGAACTGCATCAGGTAGTCAAAGCCACCGGCCTTGCTATCCGTACCTGACATGTTGAAACCACCGAAGGGATGTACGCCGACCAGCGCGCCGGTACACCTGCGATTGATGTACAGGTTTCCTACATGGAAGTCACGTTTGGCAATCTGAATGTGGTCGCGGTGAACGGAGAAGAAAGCTCCCGTCAGGCCGTACTCGGTGCTATTCACGACCTTCATGCCTTCCTCGAAGGAGTCGACCTTAATAACCGTCAGCACCGGGCCGAAGATCTCCTCACGCGCGATCCTCGCAGTAGGAGGAACATCAACGAAAACGGTTGGGCTGACGAAATAGCCAACCTTGTCATCGTAGGTTCCGCCGACTGCAAGTTTGCCCTCGGTCTTCCCGATCTCAATGTACGAGGTAATCTTGTCGAATGCGCTCTTGTCAACGACAGGACCCATGTAGTTGCCAGGATCTCTAACATCGCCGACTTTTATCTTCTCCGCACGCTCGACAATTCGCTTGACCAGGTCTCTGTAGACTTTCTTGTGGACGATGATCCTTGAACACGCGCTGCATTTCTGCCCCTGGAAGCCGAAGGCGCCCTTGATTGTCTCGCTCGCCACTTCATCCAGATCGAAGACCTTATCGTCCACGAAGATCGCGTCCTTGCCGCCCATTTCGGCGACGACTCGTTTGAGCCATATCTGCCCGGAGGAGACCCGGGATGCCCTTTCGAATATGCGAAGACCGGTTTCCTTCGAGCCCGTAAAAGAGATGAATCTGGTGCGAGGATGGTCAACAAGAAGGTCGCCAATTTCCGCGCCCGAACCCGGAACAAAATTGACTACACCCGGGGGCAAGTCCATTTCTTCCAGTACTTCTACGAACTTCGCACCGATTACCGCGGAAGGAGATGCGGGCTTCAGAACCACCGTATTTCCCGCCACCAGCGCTGATGTTACCATGCCAACCAGAATGGCAAGAGGGAAGTTCCAGGGCGGAATCACTACACCAACGCCAAGGGGGATGTAGAACGCATCGTTGTCTTCGCCCGGGATTCTCGTTATCTCTCTCGGTTTTGCCAAGTCGATCATCTGCCTGCCGTAGAATTCAAGAAAATCGATGGCCTCTGCCACATCACCGTCGGCTTCAGGCCAGCTCTTGCCGACTTCAAGTACCTGGTATGCCGCGAATTCAAGTTTGCGCCTGCGCAGGATAGCGGCAGCCTTGAATAAGTACTCGGCACGCATTTTGGGACAGGTCTTTCGCCACTGCTCGAAAGCCGCATCCGCAGCAGCAATGGCTTGTTCAGCTTCCTTCTTGCCCGCTTTGGCAACACGGCCAACGATCTCGCGATGAGCAGAGGGATTGAGCGATGCGAACGTCTTGCCCGGCATCACTCGCTTGCCGTTGATGAGAAGAGGGTATTCCCTGCCAAGGGTCCCCTCGACACTCTTGATCGCCGCGAGCATCTTTTCCCTCAACGCGGGATCTGCAAAATTCAGATAAGCTTCGGGTTTGTACGGGACGAGCATCGTTCCTCCTTTGCGGTTGGTCTAAGTCTGTTAACCGATTCCGTACTGCTTGAGCTTGGAATACAGAGTACTGCGGTCAATCCCTAACAGTTGGGCGGCCAGGCTCTTATTGCCGTCTGCCCTTTGGAGTACAGCCAGTATATGCGCTCTTTCCACGTCTTCCAGTGTTACAGCTTCCGGAGGCCCGGGAAGGGCGGTTTCCTCGGCCACAGGGACAGAGCCCTTGTTCGGGGAAATTGGCAGATCGTGGGCACCAATTTCCTCAGACTCGGAGAGAATCAGGGCTCTCTCAACAAGATTGCGAAGTTCTCTGACGTTTCCCGGCCAATCATAGGCTTCGAGCGCGCTTAGCGCCGACTGTGACCATCTCATCCTCTTACGACCCATTCTGGCCGAAAGAGAACTGAGGAAATGGTTGGCGAGGACAGGGATGTCATCCCGTCTTTCTCGCAGGGGCGGGACGGGTATGTTCGTTACATTGAGCCTGAAAAACAGGTCGGCTCGGAATGTACCCGCGTCAACCAAGTCCTTCAGATTCTTGTTGGTGGCCGAAATCACCCTGACATTCACGCGTCGGATCTTGTTCCCTCCGACTCTCTTGATTTCTCCATTTTCGAGCACGCGCAGCAGCTTCGCCTGGATCTTCGGGGTCAACTCGGCAGCTTCATCAAGGAACAAAGTGCCTTCATCAGCCACTTCGAACGCGCCGGGCCGGCTATCTTCCGCGCCGGTAAAGGCCCCCTTTTCGTGACCGAAGAGTTCACTTTCCACGAGAGACTCTGAGATGGCTGCGCAGTTGACGGCCTCAAAGATGTGGCTTGCCCGATGGGAGAGGTTGTGCAGTCCGCGCGCGACCAACTCCTTGCCTGACCCCGTTTCGCCTGAAATAAGGACCGACGTGTCAAAGACTGCCAGTTTGGAGATCATCTTGCGGACTTGCTCGATCGAAGGATGGTTGCCCACGATTTCGTATTCGCCACCACCCGAATTTCTTCTGCGTTCCTCGAACGCTTTTATCTCCCCCTGCTCGATACTTGCGAAAGCGCTCTTGACCGGGAGCGACAGGGCAAACAAGAGTTTCAGGTCGCTTTCCGAAAATGAGAGCGCCGGCTCCATCCTATGTGCGTATAGGACTCCTTCTGCCTGTCCTGTGCTGCCGAATGGGGTGGCAATCACCGTCACAATTTCGTGCCGAAGAATGCTCGCCCGATTCCTGAATCTGGCATCGGAATTGGGATCACGGATGAGGACTCCCTCGCCCTTTGCGCAAGCAGCCTCAACAACTGACTTGGGCACTGATGATTTCGTCGCGCAGACAAACTCGCCGCTGCCGGAGTCGAATGCCAACCAGCCTTCCCCATCTCCATCGCGCAGGAGTACGGTGGCATAGTCGGCCCCGACCAGTATTCCTATTGAAGTGCAGATTGCCGCCGAAAAGTCATTTCTCGACTTGGGATGAGAGCACAAATCACACGCGGACAGGAATTCGTCGAAGCGCTCAAGAGTCCTCGATCGCTCTTTCTTGATGTCTTCGGCAAGCAGTTCCCTGGTGTATGACTTGAAGACTGTCTTCGGAAGCACGCCAGGGGGATCCTGAGTGTCTACATCCTCAAAGAGGAATCGGTAGCCCCCAAACGCTACGTAGTCGCCGGAATGCAGTTCCGCTCTGTCAACTCTCTTCCCATTGTAAAGAGTGCCATTCGATGAGCCAAGATCGATTACCCAAAAGGAGGAGCCTTGCCGGTGGATTTCGGCGTGGTACCTGGATACCGATTCGTCCGGCAAGACTATTGTGTTGGCGGGATCCCTGCCAATGGAAGTCTTTTCGGACAGTGGATGGAACCGTGCCACGCCCGTACCGGCCGTCGATGTCAGTCGTGCCATGTCACATCGTCCAAAAGGTCATCGAGGCTGGCGGCTGAGACAGTTCCGGGGATGTACTGAAACGAAAAGGCTGTTGGTGAATGTCTGCCGGAAAGCTGGAATCCGCCTGTTGACAGTCTGACATTGAATTCGGGAGAGGAAGCGGAAATCTCGAGTGGCAGCACTCCTTCATTTACAGTAATGAACTTCGAGTACTCAATGGAAAAGAGGACGGTATCGTTGCTGGAATATAGCAGGCTCCTCAGTGTGAGAGTCTCCGGAGCGACGAGCGCCCTGACATCGATATCGCCCATCTTCCGGGAAAATACAAACAGCCCTGTGCTCACCTGCATTCCGTAGGGGCTGAAGTCAGACAGATCCCCATGGATATATGACATCGCCTCAGCCATCGCGACAAGCTGCGACGGTTTCTGCATTAACTCATCCAGAGTGGAAGACAACTGCTTCAGAGCCACCGGAGAGTAGAACTGAACGCTCCGTCCTTGAAGAATGAACTCCAGTATCGGCGGCTCCTTTGGATAGGACAACTGGAAGTGTGATCTCTCCGGGAAGTCCGCAGCGACAATCCCCTTGAACTCGACAGTGCCCTTGCCCGCGGATACGCGAACTTCGTACTCGGCGTCGATTCCACCAAAAACCAGGGCTCGCCGATGCATCAGGCGAACCATGTCGTCCGGAGCAATGCCTGGAGGAAATCGCGGAATATCCTCGCGACCGCTGCAACCAGAAAGCAGCGGCAAAAAGCCGACGACAAGCAAAGAGAGGATGGTAAGATTTCGAGGAAGATTCGTGCTTGTACGCATCCGGAGGATTGTATGTCTCTGAGAGAACACTGTCAATCCAAAAGGGCCATTGAGAGCCTCTACGCGCCGAGAGTGCAGTGCTGAAGGCTGCCTTGCGATACGTGGCTTTACTTCTGGCTGCGCTCACGGTCTGGAGCGCGTTCTCTCTTGCAGACGAGCCGGTTTCCGTTGAACAGCCTTCCGGCAATGTTACCTTCTCGGGAATTGACGCCAAGAAGGCCGCCGCAGGCGATATCATCCGAGTCTCATTTGCGGTTGGCAATCCTACACTGGCCATTGCAATCGCATTCCCAATCCCACCGTTTTCCACAGGTGCTGGCAGCCTCGAAGCATCTGGCGAAATCACGTTCTTCTCCGGGGCGGCCCCCGACCAACAGGCCTTCTCCATCCATCTCACACCTTCCGGAACCAAGGGCGTCCAACAAGGGGACAACGGCCACGTTAAGGACTTCTCCGCACGCGACGTTTCGCTTGAGATCGTCGTTCAACCTCCGTCCGGCTGCGGAAAGGTGGGAATATCCGCCACCATCAAGCTGCTGTTCGACGCTGGCTGGTGCCGCGATGAGCTGCCCTTCACAACAGTCCGCCTGACAAGCCCTGGCGCATCTCCACCCCCCACTCCCGCTCTTCGCGTCTTGAGTCGCGATAAGTACACTCCTCCTTTAGGCGAGTTCGCAAAACACGACGATGCCGAAGCTGCCCGCGCTCTGTTTGAAGAGGCAAAGGCACTCGCTTCAAAGGACGCCCTTGCTGCATTCATCAAGGCGGAAGATGCCTACTCTCTTGCGCCGACTTACGACATCAAGTTGAATATCCTGAAGTTCCTCGAAGGCCTCAAAAAGCCCCCTTCTCCTGACGCAGATGCTCGAGAGTCCGCAAAAATCGCAGCGCTCAAGTCGAATGAACACCTGCGATTATTTTCTTCCGTTGAGGTTACGTCGGGGCCTGGCAAGATTCTCAAGGCATCCATGGCCAGGAAGATCTGTGAGAAGTATGGTCTCCCATACAATGGCGCATCGGAGGAGGATGAACGCAGGAGCTACCTCGATTCCATCAAAACCGGTCAGTTTGCCGAACTTGATGAGGCACGGCGCACCGAAGGGGAAAAGTCATTCCTCCGCTTGGCCTCTACTGCATACGGCCGGAAACATTTCGCTCTGGCCTATCGCTTCTATTACGAATATTTGTCGTACCTTTCATCGGGGCTCGCGACCGGCGACCGGGCGGCTGCGGAAGAAGGTCTCCTGAAAGCTGCCGATGCGGCTTGTTCGGATGTTCCCAAAGAAGAAAAGCAGAAACTTGCCGCATACGGCAACGTGGATTTGTTCGCCGATCACATCGTAAGGCCCTCCAGTCACTTCCTCCTGTTTGGGCCGCGCTCCGCAGTCGCATCTATCACCGAGACCTCGCTTAAGTTCCTCGACATGGCCCATCTTGTCGAATCAGATCTCTTCGGCTCGCGTGAAGCTCACAAGGACGTTCGGGTGGTCGTGTTCATCAGGGAGTATTACGGCGTCGGTGGCGGCCAGGGCGGCGACAACACCATCCTTATCTCCTTCAAATTCACGAAGGATAACCCGGCCGCCCTTCAGATAGACCAACACCTGTATTTTCACGAGTTGGGCCATTGCCTGGCTGACATCGAGTTTCCTATCCCAGGGCTGAATGAGGGAATTGCTGATATCGCGTCTATCATCGTTCAGGACCTTTTTTCGAGAAGCGGTTTCGCTCCTCGCAAGGCCAATGCAATCAGCGATTTCGCGTCAGCGTTCACCAGCCATCGCATCCCTATCGAGGACATGCCAGGTTACTCTCCTTCGGCAGGCATGTTCCTTCTTCCTCTGACAAAAGTCCTCGCCGTTGACGGTCATCTTGACTGGGCGAAGTTGCGCAAGGGTCTCTGGGATATCCAGCATTTTCCGATCAAGCATCAGAATACCCAGCAGTGGTTCCGCCACTATCTCAAGGCCTTGGAGCCCTACTTTGGCGCTGCCGTGTACGATTGGTATCGTGACGCTGGCGTGCCGCTGGAACCCGGAGTACAGGCTGTACTTCAGGATGAACTCAACCTTTACCAGGAGGAACTGAACTATGCCTCCTTTGTCGGGAGGGATGCTCTCGAACGCCTTGCAACAACTATCGGCACCGAGAACCCGACATCGTTTTATCGGCAAATGGCATTGCTTTCAGCTCTTGACCTCGCAGCCAAGAGCGACGATAAGGCTATCCCTGCAAGGTTGAAGTCTCAGTGCGGAATTCCGGTGCGAATGCTCGTGGCAGGACCTCTCGATGTGCCGGACCCCTCCTCAGCACTTGATCTCGCGGGAGCGGACCACTACCTGTCCGAATTCGAGGGCGCAGAGGTCGATGGCTCCCTTCCAGAACTTAGCCCTTCGCTGTCTCGCAGTACCGGCCTTGTAAGCTCCGGCACGGATGGTTGGTTCGAAATCCCTGCAGAATACAGTTCACGTGGGGGCTCGGTCTTAATTGGCTACACTCTTCCGCTTGAGGGGGCGATCGACGGGCTCGTGTTCGTGACTGCAAACACGCCCTTTGCTGTATGGATTGATGATCGAATCCTCTGCCGTGTGGCATACCTTCCTGCTTTCGGAATGAAGTACGACGGATTCTCCCTGCCCTCCTC
>Ga0265297_10001146_pt1 | contig 65008 bp, 58 predicted proteins | sample Munlanlwell13791_FD_192502 | JGI IMG/M metagenome (GOLD analysis project Ga0265297, IMG submission 192502) | Leachate microbial communities from a municipal landfill in Southern Ontario, Canada - Leachate well 137-91 | ecosystem: Engineered > Solid waste > Landfill > Unclassified | place... | reverse complement strand
TTTTACTTGATCTGAATGCGGCGGCGCATGGCGTCTTTGAGGCGCCTGAGTAGGCCGGAATAGGTCAGTTTGCGGTAGAGGTAGTGGAGGTGCGAATTGGAGCGAAGTTTGTCGACGAGGACCTTGCTGAGTATCTTTGAGAGCGGTTTATGACCCTTATAGACGTTATAATCGAACCATATGAAGCTGCGCTGGATATCGCGCTTTGGGAACTCCGGAAGGTCGAGCGTCGCCTCGCACCGTTCCAGCGCATTCTTCGTCTCGCGTAAGAGGCCCCGCTCCCTGCATACGCTGTAGAGCTCGGTCCCCGGATACGGGTAGAAGATGCTCGTAGCGGTCTTATCCGGCTGGCAGAGGCGGTTCATGCGGACCGTCTCCTTGAAGTCATCCGGCGTCTCCCCCGGTATGCCTACGAGGTTATACAGGTTCACCCTGAAACCGTACTTGCGGGCCAGCGACACGGCCTTTGAGACGTCGTCGTTGGAATAATGGCGCTTTAATATATCCCGGCGGACGCGTTCGCTGCCTGATTCGAGGCCGATATTGAGGAATTTGAAATTGCTCCTCCTGAAAGCGGTAAATAGGTCGTCTAGTTCCATATTGGGCGTTATTCTCAGGTTCACCCCGAAGGAGAGCGGCTCCTTGAGCGTACGGTTCAACTCCTCGAGCCGCGAGGCGAGTTCGAGCGCCCATGCCTTATTGACGCCGACCGTCTCCACCTCGAGGTAGAAGTCCCTCTTTTCAGGATACGCTGCTATGATCGACTTTATCTCTGCCGCTATATTGTCCGGGGAACGGAAGCGGACGTACGTGCCCTTCGCCAGTTTCCTGAAGGCGTGGTTACTGCAGTAGGTACATTCGAAGGGGCACCCCCTGCCCATCGCCACCGACTCCTGCACCCTCTCATCCTCTATGAGACCGCGCCAGATCTCCCTGTCAGCGAACGGGAGCTCATCCAGGTCCTGGAAGGGCCGGGGCGCGTTCTTCTCCACCGCGTTCCCTCTCTTTATCCAAAGGTTCGGTATCGACGCCGGGGCCATACCCTTTTCAAGCTGAGAGACGAGCTCAAGCACAGGATGTTCCCCCTCGCCGACGCAGAGCGCGTCGAAATTGTCTCTTATGACCTCGTCGGGATTGAGAGACGCGTGGGCTCCCCCGATAACGAGAAATATGCCGGGATATCTCTCTTTCGCATAGTCCGCCATCTTTGCGATGAAAGGGTATTCACTGCTGACCGACGTAAAACAGATGACTTCCGGGGAGAAGGTCTTTATGGCATCGTCCAGGCGGGTCCTGTTCTTCCTGCCGAATAACCTGCTCAGGACGACGAGCTTCGTGGAATGGCCATGCGCCTTCAGGAGCGCCGATATACAGGATATGCCGAAATGTGTCTCCTTCGGCGTCTGGAGCGGCCTCTCCGGGGAAAATATTTCATGCGCTGAATAGACGAACAGGACATTCATGATAAAGACCGTTATCTTTCCCTGTAGTATCGTCCGGTTATTGTCTTGAGGAAGGTGACGAGGGCCCTCGCGAACGCCTTAAGGGCCGCTATGGCCGCCCCCTCCCGGGCGAACTTCGGCAGCTCTTTCCGTAAGACCGCCGCCTTTACGCTCTCTTCATCCATGCCGTTGATCGCGGGATAAGTCAATAGTCCGGCCCTCTTCCCGCGGATGGCGACGAGCGTCACCCTGTCCTTCGGTTTAGCATGCTCTAAGGGCGCCAGACATTCGTAGACGCTCGTGAAACCGAGATCGCCGATGACCCGGATGAGGGACGCTTTGGAGAATATGAAGCTCCGCTCGTTATCAAGCGCATTCCACAGGAGCTTCTCTTTTGCCTCTTTCGAAAGGCCCTTCCGGAACTCGCTGGCATAGGTCCCGAAATAAGACCGGCCGCGGTGCTCGACCCTGGTGTCCGGGTTAAGCGCTATGTGCGTATCGATGACCAGGAAGCGCGTAGAGAGATCATAAATATTCTCGAGCAGGCCGAAGATATCCGGCAGGTCTATATGGTAAAGGAGCCCCAGGCACAGGACGACGTCGAACTTCCCGTATTTCTTGACAGAGATATTCCTGACATCATCTCTTACAAAATTTATGTTCTTTATGTCGAGCGCGCCTTTGACGAATTCGGCCTTCTTCAGGTTCGCGGATCTCGCCTCCACCCCCATGGCGTATGTCACACCGCGGAGGCCCGCCTCTATGGTGTACAGGCCCTCGAACGAACCCAGGTCGAGGATCTTGAGCGCGCCGAATTCCCCGCACGAAAGATCGCTCAATACCTGCATCACACGCCTCAGTTTTACGGTATCATAATTCAGCTTATCGTCTATTGTGTAAAGCCCTTCGCCGAGGCGTATATTGTGCGCCGTCCACGGGCCGCACTCTCCGGCTATCGCTCTTTTGGCTTCGGGTATCTTATCTTTTTCCATCACCGCTATCCCCTCTTTTATCGCTTCCGGAATAGACCGAGTACGCGACGCGGAATATATCTGCCAGAGCCGCCAGCAGGAGGCCGGGTTTCACGCCGTGCGACCGGCCGGTTTTACGCGAAGATACGCTGACCGTATAGCTGGTTATCCGGTAACCGGCCCGCGCGGCCCGTATCAGGCGCTCCGCTTCGGAGAAGGGCGACACCGATACGATAGGGAATCTCCCGATTATCTCGCGCCTCACGAGTTTGACGGCACCCGCATCGAATGTGCGGACGCCGAATAGGATCACCGGAACGGCGTTGAAAGACCACGATATGAACCGGCGCACCGGGCCGTACGGCTTTTCCTTTCTCGCGGCGACCACTATATCCCAGTCCCTTGCGAGCGGCAGCATCTCAAGGAGTATACCGGTCGGCCACTGTCCGTCCGTTGCGTTCAGGAAGACAAAATCTTTCTTTGCCTCTTTATACAACTCCTCAAAGGTGCGGCGTATCCCGAGATTGGCCTTATGGTGTATGACGCGCATGCGCCCCAAACGCCCGGCGCAGTCATCTATCACGGCGCCCGACTTATCGGAAGAGCCGTCATCGCATACGATGATCTCGTAGTCGATCCCGGACCCGGAAAGCAGTCCGTGCGCTTCCTGCAGGACACCGCCTACCGTGGCCTCTTCATTATATACCGGGAAGCAGACGGATACGCCGGGCAGGACGGTTGAGGTCATTTCGCTATCTTCATCGTGTCGAGGTTGACGGGGCGGCCGTGGTTTCCCATAGATAGAGTTGCCGCTTCGAGTATCTTCACTACCCTGAGGCCGGATTCCGCATCGGTGACGGGACGTTCTTTTCCTTCTATACACTTGACGAAATGGGCTATCTCGGTATGGAGCGCCTCCGTTATATCCAATGCCGGCGCCCACATGTCGCCGGTCCTGTAACTGACCAGCATATTGTATATGCTCGTGGCATCGCTCTTGACCTTGATACCCTTATCATAGACCTTTACCTTCTCGCTCGGTTCCAGTTCGTCATATACTATCATCTTGCTGCTCCCGCCTATGAGTGTCCGGCGGACCTTGACGGGCGCAAGCCAGTTGACATGTATATGGGCGATGAGGCGGTCCCTGAAAAATAACGTTAGATACGCGATATTCTCCGGCTGTCCCGCCACATGGCTCATACCTGTAGCGGAGACCGCATAGGGCGCGCGCGGGAGGATATAGTCCATGACCGAGATGTCGTGCACGGCCAGGTCCCATATCACGTTCACGTCGTGCTGGAAGAGGCCGAGGTTCACACGGACCGCGTCATAATAGTATATATCCCCGAGCTCCTTACTGCGCACAAGTTCGCGGATCTTCCTCACCGCTCCCGTGTAGACGAACGTGTGGTCCACCATTAGGACGCGCTTGCGCCTTTTACTTTCCTCTACCAGTTTGGCGGCCTCGCGGTACGTAGCCGCAAGCGGTTTTTCGGCCAGGACGTGCTTGCCTGCCCGGAGCGCGTCGACGGCTATATTGAAATGTGTGGATATGGACGTAGCTATGGCTATGGCATCGATGCCGTCATCGGCCAGGAGATCGCGATAGTCCCTCGTCGTCTTTATGAAAGGGTAGCGCTTGGCCACTATGGCCAGGCGCTCCGGGCGGAGGTCACTGACCGCCGCTATCTGGCATCCCGGTATCTCGGCAAAATTACGTACAAGGTTAGGCCCCCAATAACCGTACCCTATGACTCCCACGCGGATCATCGCTCGACTCCTTTTTTACGCACATCTCCTATTACCCTGGAGGGCACACCGGCGACTATCGCATGGCCGGGGACATCTTTCGTGACTACTGCTCCGGCGCCGATTATCGCCTTCTCCCCCACGGTGACACCGCACATGATGACGGCATTGCTGCCGATAGATGAGCCGCGCTTCACGCGTATAGGCGTCACGGCCCAGTCCTCATCCGTCTTCATCTTTCCCGATGCGGTAGCCCTGGGGTAGCGGTCGTTTATGAAGATGACGCCGTGCCCTATAAATACCTCATCCTCTACGGTCACGCCCTCGCATATGAACGAATGGGATGATATCTTGCAGCGCTCGCCTATAACGGCGTTCTTCTGTATCTCGACGAACGCCCCTATCTTTGTGCCGGCGCCGACGACACACCCGTAAAGGTTGACCAGCTCCGGCTGCGGTATGACAACACCCTTTCCCAGACGGACATCTTTGGCTATCGGCATGGATATACTCCTTAGGTCATTTCAGTATAACATCAGAATGTGGACGGGTCAAGCCGCCATCTTCTTGACTATCTCTACCAGCACATCGGTATTCCCGGTCAGGGAGCACTTATCCAGTATCGTCTCCCTGCCCCTTGCGCCTATCCTTCTCCTGAGGGATCCATCCTCTATCAGCGGCGAAAGGACCTCCGTCCATTCGCCGGACTTCACGAAGAACCCGTTCTCACCGTCTTTTATTATCTCCGCGTTGGTCGGCGTATATGAGACGACTGCCGGTATACCTACGGACATATACTGGAGCATCTTACACCCGAGTTTCCCCTTCGTCCACTCGTCATCCGGCATCGGCATGACCCCGATGTCGAACCTCCGGAGCTCCTTGACCTCGGTGTCATAACTCCATGCGATCCGTTCGAACGGAACGCCGGGATCGTCATACCGCCCTATTCCTATGAACCTGAACCGTAAGTTACCGTATTTCGAAGCGAGCTCTTTAAATATGCGGTCGAGCATATGCAGGTATACCGTCGTCGCCGGCGAACCTATCCAGCCTATCACCACCTCGGCCTGGCGTCCCTGCCTTTCCCCGGCGGAAAAACGGTCCGTATCTATAGGACCCGGTATCTTGAATACATTGCCGCAATAGTTCGACACGAAGCTGCCTATATACTCGTTCTCTATTATGACACACCTGGATACACGGAGTACATGCACGACTTCGCTCTTCTTCACATACTTCTTGATCTTCCCTATGATACTCTCTTCTTTCTTGTCCGGCAGGTATATGGCATCGTCTATATCGAATATTATGCGCGGATTGACCAGGCGAAGCAGGAGCTCCAGGCGCATGGGGAACGTAGTCCTCTGCAGGAAGACCGCGTCGTATCTCGCGGATACCGCTATTATCGCGAGGAGCCGGAAGAGGCGCTCGACGAATATGTATAAGTAGTACAGGAACTTCGCCGGCGGGGCGAAGTCCGGCGACATTATCATAACCGATGTCGAAAATCTGGAGATGGCGGAGAAGACGCGGCACTCTATGCCGCGGGCCTTTAAATGCGGGATATACTGCATCACCCTGTACCGTGTAGCAGGCGCCTGTTCCGTCCCGTAAGGGACAAAGAGCAGCCTCATTTACAAAACCCTTCCATACGACACCCCATCCTCTTCCTGAGCGTTTCGCGGAATCTCTCCGGCCTGGTCTCCGGGAGGCCCAGCATCCTCTTCGCGTCATTCAAGGTGGCGCATCTTCCCAATGTCAGCGCATATATTATATGAAGGTAGATCATCCTCTGCAATTTCTTAAATACCCGGGCATACCGCTTCCTCCGCAGGGACCTCTTCACATCCAGCCAGGTGAGCCCCTTATCCACCGCGCTCTTCAACTGAGCCATAGACCTGAAGTCCGAAAGGTTGAGATGACAATGGGCCTGGCTCGTGACCCTCAGCAGATACCCCCGCTCGTCCGGGATGAGCCCTCTCGAACGGGCCTGCTCATAAATAGGAGAGCCGGGGTACGCCGTCGCAAACCATATCTGGAGCTCATCGTCCAGTACGCCGAACTTTTCCTGCAATAGCTGTACCGACTCTATGAACCGCATCGTCTCTTTGACGGTCCCCGCATCCTCTCCCGGATGGCCGAAGACGATGTTGGACCTGCTTATTATACCATGCTTGTGGGTGATATAGAGGGCCTGATAATTCTTCTCTACGGTGACCTCCTTCTTCATAAGAGAGAGTATCTTGGGGCTGCCGGACTCTATGCCGTAACCTATGCGCTTGAAGCCCGCCTTCTTCATGGCGGCGATCATCTCCTCGGTGACGATGCCCGGCTTTCCCCCGCCGCATGCGAACCGCAGGCCCAGACCCGATGCCGCTATGGCGTCGCATAAAGATATGAACCATTTCCGGTCGACGAATATGAGCTCGTCGTTCAGCACTATAGCGGTTATTCCGTATCTCTCCTTCATCATCCGGAAATGGGCTATTATATTATCTATAGAATGGTGGCGCCACTTCTTTATAAGGCGGTAACAGAAGGAACAGGAGAACGGACACCCCCTGGAGACGACCATGGTCGTTATGCGTGAAGGTCTCCCCTTCTCCCCGAGATCCAGGCTGAATACGCTGGTGGAATATGCTATGTAAAACTCCATATCGACCAGGTCGTAAGCCGGATACGGAACGGAGTCGAGGTCCTCTATATACATCTGCTGTTCTTCGGACTTCCTGAAAGTCCCGTCGCCGCCCCTGTACATCAGGTTGGGCACCTTTTCCCACCTCTTCCCGCCGGCCATCTCCCTGAGCAGGGCCGGCGCCATCTCCTCACCCTCTCCCATGCAGACGAAATCAGCCCCCGTATATCTCTCGATCAGGTTCACAGCGCTGGGTCCGACAGATCCCCCCACAAGCTGGGGGATATCCCCGAACTCTCTCTTGAGCGAGTTGCTGAGCGGCTCCAGCTGATAATATGCGGTTATGATGCCGCTGAAGGCGATCAGGTCCGGCCTGAAATCTTTCACCATCTTCTTTATGTCGTTCTCATCCAGCGAGTACCTCACGAGATCTATGAACCTGACCTCGTGGCCGGCTTTGCGCAAACTCGAAGCGATGTAGAGCGCCCCTATATTGACGAACGCGTGGTCTTCTTTTGTCATGAGATTGATCAGAGCGACTCTCATAGATCTCCCTAACTCTCCGTAAATGCCCTGACGGCGTCCGTGACCTGCCTTATTTCATCGGGTCCCATATCATAGTAAAGAGGCAGCGATACTATCTGACGCCATACCTTTTCCGTAACGGGAAGCCTGCGCTTCCATCTCTTAAAGAACGGCTGTATGTGGTTGGGTATATAATTCACGCCGACCGATATGCCCTTCTTCTCCATATAACTCATGAACTCATCCCTTGCTCTTTTTATCTTTATAGTATAATTGAAAGGCGCCGTCCTCTTATGATCTCTTTTCAGAAGCTCTATCCCTTCCACGCCTTTGAAGAAGCTGTCATACTCCATGACAATCCTTCTCTTCTTTTCCAGGAAACCGCTCAGCTTCTTGAACTGGGCCAGACCTATGGCGGCGTTTATATTGCTCATGTGATAGCGGTACCCTTCGGTGACGACCTCGTAGAACCAGCTCCTCTTGTTCTTATAGCGCATCCATGTATCCTTGCTTATCCCCAAAAGCCGTTTGCGGCGGAGGCGCTCAGCCATCCTGGAGCTGGAGGTGACCACGGCCCCTCCCTCGCCGCAGGTCAGGCTCTTTATCGGATCGAAGCTGAAACATGTGAGGTGGCCAAAGCTCCCTATCTTCTTATCCTTGTACTCCGAGCCGAACGCGTGGGCGGCGTCCTCTATCACCGTAATGCCGCGCCTTTTAGCTATCGATAAGAGGCCGTCCATATCGCATGCCATGCCGCCGTAATGGACCGGCAGTATCGCCTTCGTCTTTCTCGTGACAAGCTTTTTGACGTCGCATATATCGATATTGAGCGTATCCGGTTCCACCTCGCAGAAGACGGGCACTGCCCCTACATTTATTATAGGCTGCACGGTGCCGGCAAATGTCAGGGACGGCACTATGACCTCATCGTCGCGCCCGATGCCGGCGCTTGCCAGGGCCAGGTGTATGGCGGTGGTGCCCGTATTCACGGCGATGGCATATCCCGCGCCGGTGTAGGCCTCGATCGCTTTCTCGAACTCATACACACAGGACCCCATGCCGAGCCACGCTGTGCCGAATACCTTCTCGATATTTTCCAACTCTTCCCTGCCGACGGACGGCCTTGCTGTAGGTATCACCTGTCTTCTCCTTCTATTTTGTTCTGTCTGTAATAAGTGAGCTGTATATCCTGCTGTACCGTTCAACCGCTTCCGTAAGCGAAAATTCTTTCTCCGCCGCCGCGGCGCACCTTTTCTTCAATCCTTCTTTCCCGTTCTTCAGCATAGAGATCACGTACTCCACGGCACCCGAATAGTCCCGTGCGGTAAAATTCCCCACGACCGCCCCAACATCATATCGCTTCACGATCCCGTCCGTATCACCGATCCCGGAATTTATTATGACCGGCAGGCCGCTGGCCAGATATTCGGCGAATTTGACCGGCGACGACGATAATTTGGAAAAGACCGGCTTTATGAAGAATATCCCGAGATCGCAGGCCGACAGGTATCCCGGCATCTCTTCGTAAGCCGCATCGATTACCGTGACGCGGCGCTCGTCTACAAGGCCTTCCTTCATCGCATCCGTCACGATCCCCCTGTCGGCGCCGGTTATTATCAAAAGATGCGCATTGCCGATATGTTTCATCGCCTCCGCAAAGAGGCCGACCATCTCTCCCAGCATGTACCATGTGCCGAGAGACCCGCTATATACGATCACGAATTTATCCTTAAGCCTCAGGCGCTCGACGACCCCGGGGTCCTTCTCCGCCCTGAATTTGAAGAGCCCGGTATCGACCGCGCACGGTATAGCAGAGAACCGCTCTCTCCCGGACTTATACCTCTCTTTCATTATGCCGAGGAATATGTCCGTCAGGACTATCACCCGGTCGGAAGACCTCGTAATGACGTCCTCGAAAAACCGGGCTGAGGTATGCCTGAATCCCCCGCGGGGCCACAGGGCCCCGTCAACATACTCTTCGGAGTCGATACCCCTCGTATCGAATATGAACTTCCGGCCGAATAGCTTCGCCGGCCCCAGACCTGCTGCAGCGGCGACTATCGCCCGCGCATGCACTATATCGATCTTATGCGCCATTATGATGTAAGAGGCATATATAAACCCTGCGGCTATATCAAATACCTTCGCCGGCACGGACGGCCATTTATGATATGTCAGGGAGAGCCACTCGACGCCGGCGCCGCCGGCAAACTGCGCATCGAGCATGGAACGGATCCGGTTTCTTTCTGAACGGTCCAGCCGCTCCTTTTCAAACGTCAGCAGGTAAAATCTTATCCCCTTCTTAGAGAGCTCCCGAAGATACGGTATGACCTGCGAGCGGACGATCGGCTCATTGATACCGTTGTACGATATGTAGAGAGACCTCACGATCCGGCTTTGCATATATCCTTACCTCTGTCCCTCATAAGTTCGAGCGCCCTTTCTATGGAGATCGCGGTGAATATGAACCCTATATAATAAATGATCGATTTCTGCCTCAGGAGTGTTCCCATATTCCCCTGGGTCAGTATCAGTATCAGTATCCAGTAAAAAAATATGAAAAGAAGGACAAAGCTTTTTTTCGCCTTTTCGGAAAACGCGATCCAGATACCGTGGACCATAAAAGGCAGGAGGGACCACCACACTATCGACTCGACATTTGCCACAATATGAGATAACTCCATAGGCCGCGCCAGAAAAGGCAGGAAGAATACGGCGCAGAACCCCAGCGGCAGATAGAGCAGCGTAGTAATATACGTGTCAGTCAGCATATCCATAAAGTAAGGGGTATTGCTGACGTAAGCGGCCGTCCGCGCGTTGTAAAGCGTCAGGGGCAGGCAATCGAATTTAACCAGGTCGAAGAACGAGGGGTGCGCGATCATCTGCACCAATGTGAGCGTGACCAATACCGCCAGTATCGCGACATTCTTCCATCTCCATCTCCACGACATGTCCAGGTAAAGAAATACCGCGAGGAAGAGCGCCAGCAGGTAATTCTTCAGCTGATATAACATCACAAGGAGCAACGTAAGGATCAAAACCGTCAATAGACGCGGTCTCTTCATCACGAATATCATGGCGAATACGACGAACATCCCGAAGAGTATAAGAGGTTCCTTGAAATTGAACATGGACCAATAGAACGTTGAAGGCCAGAATAAGAAGAGGAGAAACGTGAATAGCATGACCTGCCGCCTTATGCCGAACTCCTTCGAAATAAAATATACCGGCAGTATTATGGCAGTGTGAAAGAAGCAGTTTATGATGAGGAGCACCTGGCCGCCGTTACCCCGGAAGAGATAAAATATGACCGCGTTGTAGATCTGGTAGGGCTGGGGAAAGACGTTCTCGCCTATGAGATTATAGTATGTGAGCTGCAGGGGATCCGGGAAGATGCCGCGCCTCCACAGGCCCCCTACGATGGCTCCGAAATCCCCGTAAACGTAATCGTCCCCCATATATGAGAAACCGCAGTACTTCGTATCGATCGTCTTATCGTACATGGCCAGGCTCAGGACGATCTGTACGAAGAATGCCGCAAGGAAGAGCGCCGTCATATCGGGCACCATCCGGCCGTCCACATAGCGCCTTATGAATAGTACGCCTGAGACGGCCAGGAGCGTTATTGTTACCGCCTGCGGCATGCTGTTACCGATCAGCGCGGAAAAGAGAAATGCGGATACGCATATCGCCATCGTCTTCTTCATATCATTCATCGGACTTCTCCCTGATATTGCGTAAAGGAAATATCAGAAATGCCGCCGATGCCGCGATAGCCGCCAGCGAGATCGCGACCCATAACCGGCTGGCAGGGTCGAAGACCATATTGACCCTGCATATCCCCTGCTCCGGGAGCGAGACGGTCATCATGGCATACGCATCCCGGCCCAGCCGGACCGGCCTGCCGTTCGCCCGCGCCTCCCAGAGCGGATGATACGATACCTTGACGGATGCCTCATTGCCGGCAGATCCGTTCGACACGGTAAGGTCAACGGACCCTTCCCCTATCGCAAGCGCCAGGAGTTCTGCCTGTTTCGTAAATCTTACCCATTCGCTCCTGAAGGAGGATAACCTGAAGATGACAAACGGACCGAATCCGGCTTCTTTCAAAAAGAGCCCGGACCCTTCCAATAAGCGCGCCAGGCGAGGTTCCACGGTCACAATATACCCCGCGTTGAAGCGCTCCATCATCCCGCTTATATATATACCGTCTATGGTATCAACGTCCCTGCCGAATATCCGGCCGCCGTCGTTACGCATATATCTTTCCTGCGGGAACGGTGAGGCGGCGCGGGATGCGCCTATCTGAGCGACTCCCGTAAATACGCCGGAGACGGCGAAGACGTCGCTTCGCGAGAAGATCGGATCGTCTATATTGCCTATCGTGTCCTGGTAAACGACCCTCGAACCATCCCTGCCCGCATTCGCGCTGACCCAGGCCCAGACCTTCCGGAGATCCGCCATACTCTGCGACTCGTCCAGTGTACGCGATGCCGCGGCGGCAAAACCGGAATAGTTTGCGGCCATTGCGGCAGATACGGCGATGATCAGCGCGGCCGAAAGGATGACCTTCTTTCCGGATCTCGCCAGGAACTTCGATATGCCGTAAGCCGCAAAGAGATAGGCCCCTATATGCACATACACTAGGAACCTGTTCGTCTGGAGAGCCCCCACAAAAGGGAGCCGGCGCCACGGCCCGAAGATATTCGGGAGGATGTCGCTGAAGAGGACGAGGGCCAGCAATGTGAAAGCTACCGAACAGCCCAGAAAACGTCTTATGCGTTCATCCCCCTCCCCCTTCAGGAATATCACCAGCCCCAGGAAACTGAATATGATACGTATAAATACGGGTACCTGGGCGACGACCGACCTTAAGTCCGTAAATCCGTCCACAGGGCCTATGAGCGCTTTGGCGCTCCATTCCAATCCGGCGAAGAGGTCTTTCGAGGAATAAGGCTCAAAATAACTGCGCGAAGTCAGGAAGCCGTAAAGGTAGTATGACGCGATCGCAAAACCCAGGACAGGTATCAGGAGATAGAGGTACGCTTTGCCCGCCATCCGGCACCTGCGCATCTCCCTCATATACGGCGCCAGGTAGATGGCCAGCAGCAGAAAAGCGAATATGGCGACGAATATATGCGTCAGGATGATCGAGCCGAGCAGCAGCCCCAAAGCAACCGCCCTCCGGGGCGTAAGGGACTCGCTATAGCTGTCCAGGAGGTGAAGGAATATGAGCAGCATCCCTATCGCCAGATAATTGGTCCATACTCCGTTCAATATCCTGTCAAGGTATATGTCTTTCTGCAGCATTACGCATGCAGCCGTAAGGAGAGACGCCACCCTACCGAACCTGCGCGCAGATACCGCATAGAATCCTGCGCCGAGCAGCGCGTAGCTTGCCAGGACCATGATCTTATAAGCGGCCTCCAACGGGATCGATAATGCGGCGTTCAGAAATGCTATCGCCAGGAAAGGGAGCTGGCAATAATCTACGAGGATGGGCATCCCCGCCATATGCTGCATCGTCCAGCCGCTTATCCAGTGGTTATGCGGTATGAGGACTTGCGTCAGGTACCACGCGTCGTAATAATGGAGGGAATTGTCGTAACCCGACATGAGACCCGAGGCGAATATTCCGCGGAAGATATACCACGCCACGGCCGCTATCGCCAGATACGGCGCGAGTTCCGAAAGCAACGAAAGTGTCTTTGGATGTGAGTCGCCCATTGGTTATAATTATACCAATATAATACTATAGCAATGAGCTGAAATTAGCAAGGAATTATTTAATACGCTAATTTCCAATTCCCAATGTCAAATTCCAAATTAATTCCCAATGGCCAATGTCAAATTTGAAATTAAAAATTGGACATTAATTTGACATTTGTAATTGGACATTTGACATTAACGATGGAAGCGAGAGGCATAACCCCCTACCACAATCCGATACGGCGCATCAGCTCCCTGATGGCGTACTTCACCTGAAGGGACTGCGCGTAAAGAATGTATGTGATGATGAGATAGGCGCTTACTGCAAGGGCAGGATAGACCTTATTTGTGTACCGGCGCATGAAGAGAACCAGGCCGTAAGAGGCGAGGACTATTATGAAGCCGTCTATCGGAAATCTGTAGCGCGGCGTCCCGGGGAAGAGAAGCGTAAATGCGGCAAAATAGATTATGGAGAGAAAAAGGATCGCTGCGTCCTTGCGCCTCCTCAAGGAGAAGACGCTCCCCAAAACGGCAAAAGGAAGCACGAAGAGAAAGTGATAATTGAGCGTCTCCCCTCCCAGTATCTCCCAATCATATACGTTGAGGAAGAATAATACCCTCACAGCGAACATCTTAAGCGTAAATAGCGGCCTCTTCATATAGACATCGAATGCCGATCTGACATAAAAATCATTACGCTCGACCTCATCGACGATCGCGTCCGCCTTTGCCGCGACCGGGTCGTTCGCCGTATCGAGGTCGAAGACCTTGCCGCCGGTGAAGCTCACGGCCTGGTAAAGGTTGAGGCCTGCGTTCGTCGATACGAAGACCGGCCTGCCGAATACCCTGTAATTTCTGACTGACCACGGCAGGATCGCCGCAACAAAGGACAGGACGAGCGCAAGCGAGACGACGGCCTTTTTGGCGAAAGAGACGTCCCTCATCCTGAAGAAGAGATAAGGCACAAGCACGAACGGGATGAGGAATGCCGTGGACCTCACCAGGGTCAGGAGGCCGCATAAAAGGCCGAGGAGGCAGAACGCGGCAGGCCCCGGCCGCTTTATCCGGAGCGCCATATAGACGATCAGGACGAGGAGGAACGTAAAGAGCGTCTCGGTATAGATCATGCCTGAGCATCTGGCGAAGGGCATGTAAAACGACGTCATGACGGCCGTAACCAGGGCGGCGGTGCCATCGAATATCCTGTAGGCTATCAGGCACAGGAGGCATACGGTCAATGCGCTCAATATCACCTGGATCATCCTGACGATAAACAGATCATGGCCAAAGATCTCATATGTCGCGGCCAGGAATACGGGATATAACGGAGGTCTCAGCGCCGTCGGCGACCCGTCCGCCGAATTTATATACCCCCTGGATGATACGAGGTTGAGCGCCAGGCGCTCGTACTCCGCTTCATCGCACTCCAGCTTTGCCGTATCTCCGGACAGGAAAACGGCCCGCACGACGAATGCAAGAGCAAATACGGCGAGCAATATCATTGTCTTTTTCATGGCGTCTCCGCGCACCTTTTCAAGACGGAGTAAAATTTCCCGAAGTTGGCTTTATAGGAATATTCCGTCTCCGCCTTCTCCCGTCCCGTCAGACCCATGCGCCCGGCCCGGTCCCTGTCGGAGATGAGAAAAGATATCCTGTTGAACCAGCCGTCCTCGTCCTTAACCAAAAAACCGTTCACCCCTTCTTCGACCAGCGTCTTGGCGATGCCGCTGGCGGACGACAGGACCGGAAGCCCGCCTGCCATATACTGGACGAGTTTATAGCCCGCCTTCCCCAGCGACCATTCATCCTCGTCCATAGGCATTATGCCGGCGTCCGCCGACGCGATCTCGTCCGCCTCCGTCCCCTCGCTCCAGCGTATGAGCTTTATGCGTCTGTCCGTCATAACGTCGCCTGTCTTAAACTCATCGAGCCCGATAAGCTTTACGGTTATGCGGTCGCCGTATCTCTTCACCAATCTTATAAGGACGCTGCGTATGCCATATAAGTATTTTGATGCTTCAGGCGTGCCTATCCATACTATAACGAACGGCCCATCCTGCCCGGCCGGGGTCTTAGGTCTATATCTGGACGTCTCTACTGAAGTCGGGATGACGACCACGTTCTTGTTGTATGTCACCGCTTTCGCGGCCAGAAAATCGCTCGAAGCGATCACCGCCCTGCTCGATGCCACGGCATCCGTAAATCTATACCGCGATCCGTCGCCGGAGAGGTATATAGCGTCATCGAAATCGAACACTATCCTGCCGTTCCGCGCGCCGATCGCATTCAATACCGTTTTCGGCAACAAGACCTTCTGCAGGAAAACGATGTCATATCTTGACGCCGACACCACTGCCCGGGCCATCTGTTTGGCCATAACCGCCCTTTCGCATATGAAGGATGCGGCACTCTCCTTTTTCATCTTGAGGTTGTTCATGGTGTGGCGCTGGGATAAGAGGTTTATGATCTTATATCCGACGCCTTCCTTTTCAAGGTATGGCAGGTAGCCGTAGACCCGTACCCGCGAACTTGGATATACTCTGGTGCCTATGGTAAAGAATAAGATCCGCATATCTTCCTACTTTTTTATACCCAGCCGCATCAAGAGAAGGTAGAAGAACGCCTCCACCACTATATTCAAGCTCATTTTGGATGCGCCCTTCCGGCGTTCGGTGAAATATATGGGCACCTCGCAGAGCTTGAAACCCTTTCTCTCGAGCTCATAAAGCATCTGGACCTGAAAACCGTACCCGTTCAGGAACTTTTTGTTAAGGTCTATGGACCGCAGCGCCTCAGCCCTGTAACACTTAAATCCCGCCGTACAGTCGGAGACCTCGAGCCCCGCGATGACCCGAGCGTAGAAATTCCCGTATCTGGATATCATCTTCCGGAAGATACCCCAGTCGCTGGCGGCACCGCCGCCCTTGACGTATCTTGACCCGATCGCCGCATCGCACCGGCTGGCGGCCTCCAGGAGCCGCGGTATATCCTTAGGATCATGGGAGAGATCGGCGTCCATCTGGACTATGTACTTATAGCCGCCCTCTGCCAGGAGGTAACGGAAGGCCTCCAGATACGCGGGCCCCAGCCCCTCCTTCTCCCTCCGGTGAATAATATCGATATTGGCTATCCTCTTCTTCAGCGCCTCCACCATCTCTCCGGTGCCGTCCGGGGAATTGTCATCGACTATCAATATGTCGAGCGGCAATCGAAGGAGATTTATCTCTTCTATCAGCCGTCCGATATTCTCGCTCTCGTTATAGGTCGGGACGACTACTACTATATCGTTGGCCATATATGCCGCTCCTCGCTCTTTATCTTAATGGCCCATATCCAGGCGACGGCTCCGAAGAAAGAGAATAAGAGCGCCTTGGCCGCGATACTGTACAGCGCGTTTATGGGTACGACCTTTCCGATGATCTCCTGGAGGGCGGGAATACCGGCGAAGCGGCCGGGGTCGATAGGCGCAAAGAGCCCCATCTGCAGGTCCCTGTCCGGCAATCTCACAAAAGCCAGGAGCAATATGACGAATAGCATGAAAAGGCCGAACCGTTTATTCCCCGGGATGACGAGCGCCAGGAGCGGCGTTATGAATACAAAATACCTGAAGCTTATCGGCGTCACCGCATATGTCAGGAAACCGACCGCGAGAAAATAGAAGATGATCGACTTTGCCGGTTCCCCCCTGACCGAATCTTTAGCGGCATATATAAGGATCAGGATATACAGGCAGGCGCATATGGCCGGGAGCGCCCACCGGGCAGGGCCCGAATAGTACCGGCCAAGGATGAGGGACCCGAATATCGCATTTCCTGACGATAGCATGAATGGCACGTACGGCAATATGGCAGCTGCGGCTGCGGCTAAAGATAGCGCGCACCGCTTGCGCCATGTATCGCCCAGGAGGAACGCCGCCGGACCGATCAATAGATACGGGAATAATTTAGTCCCTCCGCCGAGACCCAGGAGCACCATGCATAGATACGGCCTCTTCCTGACGGCGGCAAGAGCCGCCGCCAGTACGAAAAATGCCGGGACTATATCGAACTGGCCTACCGCGTACGTGCTGTGCAGCACCACTATGTTCAGCATCCATAATTTATAAGACGCGAGCGCTGTATCCTTCGCCCGTGCCATGCGCAGAATGATGGCCGCCATCAAAAGGTCGAACGCGAGGTACGGGAGCTTCATGAGAAAGAGATTTTTATAGAGCCCCTTCCCCGCGAAGGCGCGCGCGTAATCTGCAGTCGTGGAATCGCCGAACATCATGGTGGCCGATATCTTCAATATCTCGATAAGCGATGACGGGTCAGAGAACAACCTGGTCATGGCCTGGGCTATTATCATTATAAAATAGAAGACGGGGCCATAATATGTTGACGGGAATGCCGGGAAACTGGTCCTGATAAGGCCGTACGGGTCCCAGGTCCCTTCGCGTATACATACCGACGGAAAGTAGTGTATGAAGACCAGGTCCTGGCCGTGCATGGCAGTGAACATCAACGCCACGCGCAATAAAAGGCCTATCGCCGTCCATTTCGCTATCTGCCGGAAAAACCTGTCAGAAGCCATGTACCTCCGGTTACGTCTTTTTCATATACGTACTTCGCAACAGCGTAATGATCCCCGTCTTCTTATTGGCAAATAAGGCCAGCGGGATGCAGCCGATCAAAAAGACGGCGGACTTTCCGAACATAGAGATAAGATCGGCGCCGATACGGCCGGAGACATCCGTCCTGAACGCCCGCACGATGAAGAGCATGGCGATGACCCACACGAGGGGCATGTACAACTCGGCTAAAAACCGGACGTGCTCCGATACCTTCTTCGTATAGTGGGTGAATGCGTAAGAGATGAGGGCGCTCGTGTATGAGAGATAGGCCAGCGATGCCCCTATAGCGACCCCGGCCAGGCCGAGGTTGAATCTGCGCACCGCTATATAGATAAAGAAGATGCTTAAAGCTACGCATGCGCCGGAGATCATCACCATCCTGAATTGCTTATCCAGGACCACCAGGAGATAGCCGGGCATATTCACCAGGGCTAGAAAGAAAGAGCCCAGCAGCAATAGATACGCCGGGAAGAGGCCCGGCGCGTAAGCGGGCAATATGTAGTGCACAAGGAGCGGCAGGATGAGGATCACGCCGCCTATCAATACCGGGAATAGATATGCGAATACTAGCGTCGGCTTGACGAAGAGGTCCTTTATCTCGAATATGTTCTGCCTCTCCCCGTACGCCTGGTAGAAACGCGGGAATATGACCGCATATACGAGGTTGGGGAGCTGCACTATATATACGTTCACCATCAGCCCTATCGTGTAAAGACCGAGCTTCTCGGTATCGAGGAGGCGCAGGATCATTATCCGGTCTATGTTGGTCAATGTCATGAATACGAACCCGGTAAGGAATATCGGGAAACCTATCTTGAGAAGACGCGCGATATCGCGCACTGCGAAGTCAAATAAGAAGCTGAAACGCTCTCCGCTGGCCGCGTAAAAATATATGAGCCCTGCTAACGCCGTGATGACGGACGCCCACAGGAGGCCGTACAATCCGAATTTCAGTATCAGGACCACTTTGAGCACCAGGTCGAGCGCGGCCACCAGCATTGTGTATTTGCTGATCACCGCGAATTCGTGTTTAGACCTGTTCAATACTACATAGAGCGAGCCGATGAGCCGCGCCACTATCAGGATAGATACGATGCGGATGCCGTTCAGGAGGAGCATGTCGGCCGACCTCACGAAGAAGGAGGCGATCAGGATGCCTGCGCTTATACTGGCGACGACCATCAGGCATACGGTGAAACCGATGTTCCTGACCCGCTCCACCTGGCCGTAGTCCTTCTTGCCGTAGAGGTACGGCAGCTCCTTATCGAGGGAATTGATTATACCAAGGTGCGAATACTGGGCATAGTCGAAGATAAGCATTATCTCGTTATAGAGCCCCATCAAGGCCGGCTGTAATATCTTGCGCACCACTATGGCCGTGATGAAGTTCATGATATTCGCGAGAAGGTTGCTCCCCGAATAGAATACGACGTCTTTGAAAAACTTTTTGGTCTTGCTCATCTCTTAACCTTTAACAGGACCTTTGAATATATCTTCTTAAGTGTAGCGATGAGGCCTGAATCTTTTATGCTGCGGCGGACGATTATATAACGTCTCTGCCAATCTTCCGTAAAGAGTTCTAATTTAACGGAAAGAGGCAGGTTCTTCCTGGCGATCGCTTCCGACCCGTTCTTTAACCTCACCAGCTCTTCGTCCGGAAAATCGGTCAGGTTGACCAGGAAAGTGGTACGCATCTCTCCCAAGTTTTCCAGATAACGGTCTTCATCGGCCGGGAGTCGTCCCATCTCTCTCGCTATCTCATATAACTTTGTGCCGGGATAAGGCGTGGCGTAGAAAAAACGGTACAGGGGAAGCCGCGTCCGTTTTATGAACCCGAGCGTCTCTTTTATGGTATCTCCGGTCTCTCCCGGCATGCCGAATATGAAAGACCCTGTGACGCGTATGCCGGCCTTCCTCGTAGCCGCGACCGCCTCTTCCGCCTGGGCCACGGTGGCCCTCTTCCCCATCCTGTCGAGCATCTCCTGGCTGCCGCTCTCAAAGCCGTAAGAGAGTTCGGCGCAGCCGGCCTTATGCATCTTCGATAAGATACGATCATTGACGAGGTTCACCCTCCCCGAAGCGCCCCATCTGAGATCCAACCCTTCCGCTACGAGAAGATCGCAGAACTCCCCTATCCGCTTCTCGTTCAACATAAAAAGATCGTCGGAAAAATCTATAAAATCCACGCGGTACCTCTCTCGCAGTTCCTTCATCTCGCCGACTATGCTCTTGGCGGACCGCGCGTAGGCCTTGGTGCCGAAAGGGCGCGAACAGAATACGCAGTCGTATGGGCACCCTCTTACCGACGATATATTTATGGACCTGAGGCCGAAGGTCGCGGCGGACTGCGTGGAGTTATTCAGATATGTCTCCATAGGGAAGAGGTCCCATGCCGGGAACGGCAACGAGTCGAGGTCTGTTATCCTCGAGCGCGGCCCTGTCTTGACTATGGCCCCATTCTCCTTAAAGAAGATCCCGTCCACCGCCTTCAGGTCCGTGCCGCGTTCTATCGCCGCGCATAGCTCCCTGAAAGTCGTCTCCCCTTCGTCTATAACGGCGATATCGACATCGCTCCTGGCGAGCAACAGCTCCGGATGGGCGGTGGCAACCATGTTGCCTGCGACTATCTTGACGCCGGGTTTCATCTGCCTGATGGTCCGCGCCAGCCACTTGACATATCTATAGGTAGAGGTGAGCCCGCCTATCCCTACGATGTCAAACTCGGACGACTTCAATGCCGCCTCTACCCGGCCTTCGGAATATCCGAACCCGTTGATATCGAGCAAGTTGACGCTATGCCCTTCGTTCCTGGCTACGCTCGCTATATAACCAAGACCGAGCGGGAGCATGAACGGCAATCTGCAGAGCGGGTTTATCAATAGTATCTTCATATGGCTTCGGAGATAAATTTTTCTATTTCGTTCATGACCCTTTCCGTCGCTTTTCCGTCGATCGCATAAGCGTAATCGCGTATAAATTGCGGGCGGTTCGCGGCAAGCCCTTCCCGCGTCTTCGCGTCACCCAGTATTCGGCTTATCGCACCCTTTAATTCTTCGGAATTTTTGGCCCCGAGCGCGACGCCGTATTTGACAAAGGGCACCAGGTCCTCACGCTTATATACGTTCAGCGCTATCACCGGCTTATCCAATATGACGGCATCCAGGGCGGAAGAGGAGAATAGGGACGTTATCACCAGGGAACTCTCCGCTATCAGTTTCAGGATATCGGCATTCTTCACCGCAGTCACGTTACCGAGGCCTCGCAGCCTGGAAGTTGTGAATCTATCAATATCCACGGGATCGAAAGGGTGCACCTTTATGACGAGTCGCTTATCGGGAAAATGGCGCATGGCCGCCGTGATCGCGTCCATGGAGACATATTCCGAATCGTAGGGGTAGAATACACCATGAAGCCATTTTATATCCTTGAAGTAGCTCGGCACATAAAGTATCGTCTCCGCGGCCCGGGGATCTTTCTGAGGACCGCCTCCGGCGCTCAATGACCCGTCGCGCATCCTCGAATACAGCGCGTCGTGGCCGGGTTTTCCCGTGACGACGCATCTTGAGGTGTCGTTCCCGTATCTCCCGTACCACTCTATACCGGAGCTGCCCCATAATGCTATCCGGTCGGAAAAGAGCCTGGTATATACATACCTCTCTGCGAGGAGCCCATGCTGGACCACGAACGTCCGCGCCCCGGAAAGTCCGGCGGCAGAGACGATCGTCTTCTCAGGCATCCTCACCGCCTCCCGCAGCACGACAACGCGGGGTTTCAGCGCTTTATAGAACTTTTCGAGGAAGACCATATTATCGCTGATGGCCGCGAAATCGTTCAATACCAGTTCCTCTATAGGCCTTTCGACCACATCCCATATGGAAAATCCTTTATAGATAAAACTGTCCCGGAATTTCCTGTCATCCTTCGCCGAACGCCAGTAGATACGCAACCGGCGGCCCTTGATCTTCGCGATCATGCCGTCTTCCAGGACCGGGGCGAATAGCACCCTCTCCTTCACGATAAGCTGCCACCTTACACGCAGACCCTTCTCCATAAGATAACGGAATAGACGGTGCCTCTTCCCGAGGCCTTTTAGCTCAGGCGAAAGGCGCGCGTCAATAAGGATATCCCCTTTGATCGGCCGGCGCAGTGACTTATTCCTTATGAATATATCGACCATCTCCGAAAGCAGGTCTGCAACGAACCGTTTAGTATCGCCGCATAAGTCCCTCTTCTTCCGCACCTCAACGAATTCAGCGGGGATCCGGAGGTTCTTCTCTATAAAAGAGACGAGGCCCGAGAAGATATCCCTCTCGCCCGCCAATATTATCTTATCCGGCCGGAACCTTTCTGCCATATTCAGGACTATCTGGAGATTTTTTATGGAGGGCGTGAATAAACGCTGGGCCCTCTCCTCCCCTATAACGCCGAACGAGATGCCTTTATGAACGGTGAGCCCCTCCCTCTCAGGTAACGAGGCATGCCACGTCTTCGCCATGCCGTAAACATATTCATCCATAAGATCGTAATCGCCCTGGGATAAGAGGTCGTCGAAGTAAACGATCTCGAGGCCCAGGCGCTCGGAGAGCGCGCTATTATCGAAGTTCGAGGAGACGAGGAGAGGTTTCGAAGCCAGACGGCGGCAGGTCTTCTCTATGACAGGCACCGCGTCGGACAGGTCTTCAAAGTAATCGAGGAATATTATTGTCCGCATCTTTATCGTCCGCTCCACCTGTGCAGGACCGTCTTCGTGCCGCGCACTTTCGTAAAACCGTTCTTCATATAGAAATTGAGCGCTCCGACATTGTTCGCCTGCGTGCCCACGGTAACGGTGCCGCCCTGGCCGGCGCACCATTTAAGGGAGCGCCTGATGAGGGCCCTTCCTGCGCCTTTGGCCCTGAACTTCTTCTTGATAGCAACGAAGAAGAGGTTATTGACGTACTCCCCTTCTTGAGCGGATCGGTTGACGAGTATGATGCCCGCGGTCTCGTGTCGGGCCTTTGCGATGAAGACGTGGCTTGCCCTGCCCGGCCGGAAATTTTTGATATACTCCGTCCATACGCCGTCGCTCTTAGCGCGCGTTATATTTTCGTCCATGTGGAAACGGGTCAGCCTGAACTCCTTTCCTAAGAGGTACGCATCGCGAGGCATCACGGAGGCCTTCTCTATCGAAAGGCCGCCGGGTATCCGGCCCGTCAGGCCGTCTTCCGGGCGCCGGACATATTCCAGCGTTACTTCGGTGTTCATATATCTGAAACCTGCGTCGGATAAGAGATCTATGACATGTCGCGGCGCGTCATCCGGTATCTTGGCTGTGACGAAAGAAGGTCCCTTGAGCGAACGGAGAGATCGGGCGAGGAAACGGCCGGAATCAGGTCTCAGGACAAGGCCGCGCGCATCCAGCGTAAAAGAGTTGACGCCGAAGAAGCGCGTATCCCAGTCCAGGAATTTAAACCTGAGCCGATTCCCTTTATCTGTTATCGTTAAGTCCTTCATCTATTATACCCGGTATCTTCCCGGTCAGTATCCTTTCCCTGAAAGGTGTAAAACGATATCCGGAGACCGCCCTCTTCAGTTTCGGAACGGAGATACGCCTGAAACCGAGATATATGGCAGATCCGGTTTTCTCGAAGAATAAGCTGCGCTTTACCTGGTGCCCGTAAGTCGCTATGACCGCGGCCGGCACTTTCAGGGCAACCGCTTCGAAGATGCTCAAGCCCCCGGCGATTATGGCGAGGTCGCTCCTCCCGTATTCCGCAGGCATATTCCCGATATTCCGACGTATGCGGTATTTAAAGAAACCGGAATGGCTGAGGTAAGACGATAGATCCCTTTCGCCTTTATATCCGGCGCCCAGTATTATATTCAGTTCGAGCCCGGCATCCATCTTCTCGAGCGCCTTAACCGTTTTTAACGTAAAATCAAATTCGTCGAACCCCCCTAAGAATATCAGCACCTTCTTCGCCCTCTTTGTCTTCCCCGGCCGTCTCATTGCGCTATTTGCCTTCCCGGCTACGCTTCTCCTCAGGAACGCATATTCAGGGCCGAGTAGAAAACGGGTCCCCGGATATTCCCGCCGGTCGTATAATTTTTCAGCGTACGTATCCCAGTTTATCACCAGGTCGAACCCGCGCGGCACCTTACCATAAAAGTCGACGCACGCCCTGTATGGCGCCGCAATATCCTTATAGGAGGCGGTATCCGCTGCCGTTATCTCTATCAGGACGGCATCTATCTTCTCGGCATCTATCATACGATTCATGCGGTCTATCTCTTTGCCTATCGATACTGTGCGCGGTATATACAGGACGTCCCGGACGCCGTTCTTACTCAAGATGGCCCTGGCCTCTTTCGTATCCTTAGTCACAAAATACCGCTTCCAACCGGTCAGGTATTCCGAAAAAGAGAGTAGAGAGAACAGGTCTCCGGTCCCGCTCTTCGCATCCGCATCGGCCCGCATCAATATCTTATGCATCGAAGATACTCTCCCACTTTATCTCTTCCTCTTCGGCGATATCCCTTGCCGCGCGGATCTTGTATCTTTTGAAGAGGGAGAGGTATCTGGGTTCCAGGCCGCGGCCCTTCTTGCCGGGCCTTAGTATACTGAGGTCCCTAAAGAGTATCCTTTCGCCTTTTTTGATGCATTTACGCGCGAATAGACCGGGATAGCAGAAATCCCTCAGGTATCGCTCATGCGCGAATGTCACCTTGGCGGATGAACCGTACATTTTGCGGTCGAAGACCATATTGCCCTTTGCCCGGTCCTTCTCCGCATCACGGACGGCGCACACCATCTCTTTCAGCTGGCGCGGCTCGAGCGCAAAAAAGTGATCGGGCCCCTTCATGTGCCTGTCGAGGGTGATGTGCTTCTCTATTATATCGGCACCAAGGTAGACCGCCTGGACCGGCGCGGAGGAAGTTTCAGCCGTATGGTCGGAATACCCTATCCTGTTATAAGGGAACGCATACCGTAACGTCACGATCACCCCGAGGTTACATTCACCCGGTTCGGTAGGATATTTTATGGAACAGTGCAGGATCGAGAGCTTATTATGGTACGCATTGACCGTCCTCACCGCCTCTTCGACCTCCCCGAGAGACGCCCCGCCGGTGGACATTATCATGGGCAGGCCGAGACGCGCGCAATGGTCTAACAACGGAAGGTTGGTAACGCTATAGGAGGGGATCTTTATCATCTTCACCCCGAGGCGGACCAGTTCGTCCGCCCCCCTGGCATCAGACACGGAAGAGAGGAAATCTATCCCCTTCCTCCGGCTGTATCTCATAATGTCGGCGATCCAGCGCCGGGGTAGCTCAAATGACTTAACGGCGCTGTATATATCGTAACTATAACCTTTCGATCCGTCGCGCCAGTTCAATCTACCCGCGGAGCGCGGATATAGACCCCTGGCGGTGAAGAACTGGAACTTCACCGCATTACACCCGGCGTCGGAGGCCGAATCGATCAACCCGTAACAGTTATCGAGGGAGTTATTGTGGTTTATCCCCGCCTCGGCGATTATATATACCCTCTTTTTACTCTTCATCTATTTCAACCGTCCCACCATATTAAGGTTTCTGGCCATATGATTCTTATAGATCAGCTCCGGCGTAAGGAAATCGAGCCCATCCGGACCTTCCCCGAAATACGGGTCCCTGAAGCTCATGTAATTTTTTATGACGCCGAGCTCCGTTATGATCGTCTCGTACTCCAGCATCTCGAAACCCGTCTTATCCAGAAGCATGGAGAGGGTCTTTATGCTGAAGAACTGTATGTGCGAATGGCCGCCGAAGACGCCCGCCTTCTCATGCATCACCCTGTTCACCAGGGCATCTATACAGGGGACGGATATGTAGATGAGGCCTGACGGCTTGAGCAGTTTCTTCGCCTCCTCAACGATCCGGACAGGGTCATGCATATGCTCGAGGGCGTTCAGGAGAAAGATGCAATCGAACCGCTCTTTGATGCCGGCCTTCAGGGGAAAGAACTCTTTCGTGTACGCTATCCCCTTCTTATCCAGGAGGCCGTGGCATTTCGTATTAGGTTCCACGCCGAAGGCGTAATAACCGCGCCTCGCCGCCTCGGTAAGTAATGTGCCGGGGCCGCACCCGACGTCGCATACCGATATCCGGCCTTTCCCCTTCATATAGAGCTCCGCTATGTCGAGGCTGTACGCGGCCTCGAGTGTCTGCATCCTGACCTGTTCGGCGCTCTCCAGGACCGCCTCCCAGGAATCTTCCATCGTCCACAGCTTGGAGTATTCTTCCCCGTTCAATATGGGGTTGACGTAGACAAGCCCGCAGGACCTGCAGCTCACGTGAGGGAAACCGCTCTTCACGAATATTGTTTCGGACTCTGTCATGCCGCATAAGGGGCACGGCCGCCGTTCGGCAAATTTGTCTGCTATCATGCCCGTCTTCGGGTCTATCCACCGGTCGTCGCTGGCCTTGCGGTGGTCCAGGTGCTTATCGCGGCCCGTCAGGAGGTTGAACTTCTTCGTCCCGTATACGACGCTGGCGTCAAAGCCGTTCCTCCGCTTAACCCTCTCCTTAAAATCCATCTGAGCTCCTTCTATTCCAGGGGATACCGGAGTTTCCACTGGCCGTTCTCTTTTGTCCATATCTCGGGATTCCTGTGCCTGTCCGTTATATCGTTGAATTCCTCTTCTGTGAGCATGAGGTACTCGAGCATCTCCTTGAGATACCTTGCCGGGAACTCGTGGTCGTATTTACGGGCAAGCTCCAGGCCCTCGCTCCTCGACAGCTGTTTATTCTGTATCATGCGGCTGGCATCCCGGACCGCCCTGCCGAATCCGAACTTTATGTACTGCATGTAATAGTAGAGGTTGTCCGATTTATCGTCGAGAGAGTCGAAGTCGGTGAAGGTCCCTTCGGTCCTGCCCTCGGCGCACGTCCTGAAGTTGAACTTATCCTTTATGTAGAGATAGTTCCTGTAGCTGCTCCATTTAAAGAAGTAGGCAAAATAGAGCGCCTTCACGCCGACCTTTTTCATAGAGCCGACATCGGGATATATATACGGTGCCAGGTCGTTCAGCGTTATCTCTTCGTCTATCCAGTTCCTCGGATCATCGCCTATCTGATGTTCTATGACCTCCGTAAAATCCCTCATCTTATTGGAATCTTCTTTCAGTAGCTTTCCCCCATATTCGCTCTCTCCGTGTTCTGCGTAGAATATGAGAGGGATCCCGAACTTCACCGCCGCGATGACCGGGATGGTGTTCACGCCTGCATCCCACGGCACCTTGTGATTACCCCTCTCCACAAAGAACCTCTTCGCCAATCTTCTGTGGACCTTCTGATTCGGCCGGAAGAATATATGGTCCATGCCCGCCTGGATGAGGGCTTCGCGGTTGGCGCTCCCCACCTCATTGGGCACCTGCGGAGAGAAGGTCACCAGGAGCGGGTTCATATGGAATTCAAATTTCAGGCGGTAGGCGATCGAGCTGGAGTCCTTGCCCCCGCTCCACGGGACTACGCAGTCCCATGAGCCGTCCTTCGACCTGTAACGGTCCAGGAGCCCTTCAAATTCCTTTCTCCGCGCATCCCAGTCGACATCTTCCCATTTCGTATCTGCGTTCCTGCATGCATTACATACACCCTCTTTGTCAAATATTATCCTGGGGCGCGTATTGGGCATAAGGCATCTTTTGCAATAGGCCACCCGCCTCGCGCCTCTTTCACCTTCTGCACCTTTATATAAGCCCTCTTTCATATATCCTCCCCGAAACCTATATCCTCACTTCTATGCCGGACCGCCTCATATAGACCTTCGCGCTCTTGATGCTCGTTTCCGTAAAATGGTATATATTTGTCGTGCAGACCGCCGTCGCCTTGCCCTTTTCGAAGCCGTCCACAAAGTCCTGCCATTTGCCTGCGCCTCCGGAGACGAGCACCGGTATATCGACTGCCTCCGAGACCGTGCGGTTCAGGTCGTTATCGTACCCCTCCAGCGAGCCGTCCTTATCTATAGATGTCACCATTATCTCGCCGGCGCCGAGGTCCCGGGCCTTTTTCGCCCATTCGACAGGGTCGAGGCCGGAAGGCCTTGTGCCGAAATCCGTAAATACCTCGTAGGCCCCCGTACCCGTCTTCCTGGCGTCTATGGAGACGACCACGCACTGGGAGCCGAAGAGGCCGGCCGCCTCCCGTATGAACTCCGGACGCCTTACCGCCTCTGTGTTTATAACTACCTTATCTGCGCCCAGCCTCAGGAGCGTGCTGAAATCTTCGACACTCCTTACGCCTCCGCCTGCGGCGAGCGGCACGAAACACCTGTCCGCAAATTGCGTGACGATATTGTAGAAATTGGGCTTCTCCCCCATGCTCTCGCGTGTTATATCCAGCACCACGATCTCGTCCACGGACCACGCGTCCACAAAATTTAGCGTATAGCGGTAATCGGGATGAAAATTCCTGGTGCGGAAGAGCACCCCGTTATTGAACGTCAATACCGTGATTAGCCGTTTCTTCAGCATAGCGTACCTTGGTTAAAAAATTTTCCAGGAGTACGAGCCCGTAACGCTGGCTCTTCTCCGGGTGGAATTGCGTGCCGTATATGTTGCGGCGGCTGAACGCCGCGGTAAAGCGGACGCCGTATTCGCATTCACCTATCACCGGGGCGCGGTCCCTGAATCGGACATGGTAACTGTGCGTGTAATAGAACAGGGCATCGTCCGGTATACCGTCGAAGAGGACGTCCTCCCTCACCTTTATCAGGCTATCCCATCCTACGTGCGGTATCCTGAGATCCTTGCCCGCCGTCTCTATCCTGATCACCGATGCGTCAAACCACCCCAGCCCCTCGTGGCGGCCGAACTCCTCGCTTTCTCTCGCCATCAATTGCGAACCCAGGCAGATGCCGAGGATCGGCTTCCCTTTTCCGAGCACCTCGCGCGCGAGCGGCTCGACAAGGCCGAACTCCCGCAGGTTCTTCATGCCGTCGCCGAAAGCGCCGACCCCCGGCAGTATGAGCCGGTCGGCCGCCGCCAGGTCATCGCCGCTCCGCGAGACGACGGGGTCGTGCCCCAATTTCCTGAGCGCGCCGGCTATGGACCTTATATTACCGAGGCCGTAATCGATGATGACGACTTTCATCTGTCCCTGCCCCCGCCTGATCCCTTCACGCCGAAGACATCTGCCCAATCATTGAAGACGAGTTTCCTGTATTCGCTCCGGTCGTATGTGCCCTTCTTTCCCCACCCGAACCAGTGGTTGACCGGCGCGCTGAAGCCCCTCTTGTCCACCCTTTCTATTATCTCGCGCGGTATGAACTTCTTTGCGATACGCTTCACGATCCATTTGGTCACCCCGTTCCGTATCTTGTACTTCTGAGGCATGCTGAAGGCATACTGGATGAGGCGGTGGTCAAGGAAGGGGGACCTGTTCTCGACGCTGAATGCCATATTTATCCTGTCCGCGAACTGCATCAGCTCCTGCATCGTAGTATAAAAATCGGTCATCCCCATAGCGTGAATGTAGTGATGCCCCGCCCTGGAGAAGTATCTCCCCACCGTATCTTCAAGGTATTTCAACACCTTCCTGTCATAACGGTTCTCACAGCGGTTCACCAGCTTCACGTAACGCTCCACGGGAGAACCGTAGTAACGGTCTATGAGATAAGAGTATCTCTCGAGCGCCTTCAGGTCCCTTATCTGTTCGTCGTGGTGCAGCAGATGATAACGGTAATAGCCGGCAAATATCTCGTCGGCGCCGTCGCCTGAGAGGACGACCTTTATATCCCTGTGGGCCCTCTCCAGCAGCATCCATAAACTGAAGCTCGTCCAGGTACACGGCGTGTCGAGGTGATATATGATCTTCCTGCGGGTCCTTTCGAAGTCTTCCGGCCTTGGTTTGACCACGATGAGCTTCTTCTTTATCTTCCTGGCGACGAGCTCGGCATACGGGAGCTCGTCATAGCCGTCCACCTCGTAATGGCATGTGTATATATGATCGGGCCTGGCGATACATGCCACCAGCGCGCTGTCCACGCCGCCGGAGACGAAGGTGCCGTAGCTGTGGACCCTGTTCCGCGTACGGAGCTCTATGGAATCCACTATCAGGTCGCTGAGCCGGGACTCGATCTTCCTGAGGTTGTCCGGCACATCGATCAGGTTGTCCCATATCTTCCAGTACGCATGCTTCTTCACATCGAGTTTTCCGTTGACGCTCAGGTATTCGCCGGGCATCAGGGCATATATGTCCTTGAATACGGTCTCCTCCCCGGTATTGAACTCATATGCCTTGTAGGAAAGGCATCCTTCGTTGAAGACCGGCTCGCGGAGAGCGCACAGGGCCTTGATCTCGCTGGCGAACGCGAAGAAGGACTTCTGAAGGGTGTAATAGACCGCCTTCTCGCCGGCCCTGTCGCGGACGACATAAAGCTCCCTCTTCCTGGCGTCGTATATCGCGAAGGCGTACATGCCGTTATAATCTCCGAAAGACGAGACCCCCTTCTCCACGTAGTTGTAAAGGACCGTCTCTGCGTCGGACTTCGTATCGAAAGGATAGCGTCCGCCGAGCGACCTCCGCACGTCTTCGTGATTATATATCTCGCCGTTATAGACGATGGCGACTGCCCCGTCGGGCGTCTTATAAGGGATGACGTGCTTATCCGTGTCTATTATGCTGAGGCGCACCGTGCCGATGGTGAAGGCGTCTTTCTTATAAACGCCGTCCTGATCGGGCCCCCTGTGCCTGATGCTCGAGAGCATATCCCGGACGATCTTCTTAGAATTGTATTTGGGGTCCGTCGAAACGAACCCGGCTATGCCGCACATATTGTCATTTTAGAAGGTTGAGGGAGCCGTCTCCCACCTGATGATATATCCCGCCGTCGAACTTGAGATGCGACCATACGCCGATATTGTCGATCACGAGCCGCGTCTTCTTCTTTATACCGTCCAGGCGCTCCTGCGAGAGGTACCTGTACTGGTTATGATCGGACGAAACCACCACGACGTCGGCATCAAAGACGCCGTCCGGAAAATCTGCGGCCCTGGCGCCCTTTACGAGCTTGACGATATCTTTACTGGAATAGAAAGGGTCGTTCAGCCAGACACGCACCGAGTTCTTCAAAAGGTAATCCGCGAGCGTCAACGACGGGGAGAGGACGACATCTTTCTGGTTCCCCTTGTATGTTATCCCCAGCATCGCAACGCTCTTATATCCGTGCCGTACTATATATTCCGCGTAACTGAGCACCGAGGAGATGCCGGAATCCTGGAATTCCTTGAGAAGCGCCAGGGCTTCCTGGCTCTCGCTGCCTCTTATCAGGTTATCTATCGCGAACGTCTCCTTTTCGCCGCCGGAGCCTATGTTCACCGCGCAATCGTCGAAAGATATATTTTTAAAGAGACGCTCGGAGATCTTCTTTATGTTCACCGAGGGATAACCCAGCACCAGCTGCCGCAGGAAGTCGCTTACGACCACCTGTATGGCGTTCATCGAGTTGATATATATCTCTCCTTCCTTTATGCCGTCAAGCTCTATGGTCCGTATCCCCAGATATTCGGTAAGCCTCTTTACCGCGGCCAGCCCTTTGAGACAGTGGCCGGCTATCGGGAGCTTGCCTTTACGGTTCATGAAGGCCTCCGTGGTCCAATCGGGCCTGAATATCGCCCCCAGGTAATAATCCCTGGAACATCTGATGCCGCGCGCAGCGAGCGGTTTCACAAAATTCTCTTCGATGTGTCCCGGCACGGACGTAGATTCGAATATGACGAGCGGGACCGTTCTTCCCTTCCTGAGATTTGCCGCAAATATCGCCGCCATGCGCTTAACCATATTATCGCCTTTGGTCGTCTCGCGGAATTCGGACATGGCTATTATATGGATAGACGAAGATCTGAAGAGCCCTGCCGGGCTATTTGCGATCTTTATCTTATCGCGGTCCAGTTTCGGGAGATAATTCACGCGCGACCATACGGCCGCCTGCTCCTTGTCGGGATAGTCCCCGCCTTTCATCTTCTCCAGCTGGTGCCGGTGAAGGTCATAGGCCACGATGTCGAATCCACCCTGCTGTAATGCAAGCATGGACGTATACCCGAGATACCCTACGCCCCATACAGATACCGTCTTCGTCTTCAAAATATCCCGCAGCGTCATATCATCATCTCCTTTTTAATATATCGTTTATCGTACGTATCACATACCATGCGTCGCCGTCCGACATCCCGGCGAACATCGGGATGGAAATGATCTCCTCATACGCCTTATCGGCTACCGGGAACTCTCCCGGCCTTACAAAACTCCTGTAATAGGGATGACGGTGCAGCGGTATGAAGTGGACGCCCGCCCCTATATTCCTCTCTTTCAGCTTCTCGATCAAGTCGTTACGGCCTATTATGCGCCTGTCTATGCGGATCGGGAAGAGGTGGTACGTATGGTAGTGCCCGTCCCCGTCCGTCATGAAGCGTATCCTGTCGTCAAGGTGCGCCCTGTAAAGGCGGGCGATACGGCGCCTGCGTCCGCTCATGGCGTTAAGTTTCTTTAGCTGCACTATCCCGATGGCGGCATGTATGCTGTCCATATTATATTTGTAGCCGAGCTCCTCTATCTCATAATACCATCTCCCGGCCTTACGGTAGCGGCTGAACGCCTCTTTATCGATGCCGAAGTAGCTCGCCTTCCTGATCCGCTCTATCATCTTTTCATCCTCTGAGACGACCATCCCGCCCTCTCCGCATGCCAGGTTCTTAGTCGCGTAAAAACTGAAGACCGTGGCGTCCCCGATCGTGCCTATCTTTCTGCCGTTATATACGGACCCGATGGCATGCGCCGCGTCCTCTATGACGACCATGCCGCGCCTCCGCGCAACGGCCGTTATCTCATCCATCTCGCAGGGGTAACCGGCAAAGTGCACCGGCATTATCGCCTTTGTCCTGGCGCTTATCAGCTCCTTCATCCTGCGGACGTCTATATTGAGGGACCCTTCGTCGACATCGCACAGTACCGGTTTTGCGCCCGTCCATATTACCACGTGCGCAGACGCCGCGAACGTCCAGGTGGGCACTATAACTTCGTCGCCCGGGCCTATGCCGCAGGCGTTAAGGGCCAGGAACAGCCCGCCGGTGCAGGAGTTCAGGGCGACCGCATGCACCGAGCCGCCCAGATATTTCTCCACTCCCTTTTCAAATTCTTCTACCTTCGGACCGGTCGTAAGGTACCCGGACCTCAATACCGATGAGACCGCGTCTATCTCGGCGGAGGTGATGAGCGGCTTCGAAAGCGGCAGGAATTTTTTTCTCTTCATTCCACTGTCTCCCCTGTTCCCTGTACGCGCACCTCGGCATACCATGAATCACAGCCCCTGCATACCTCATCGGTTATGTTCAGGTCCCGGTGCTGGGCGCGCAGGGCCTCATAACGGGCGCTGCTCCAGAGCTCCCCTATGGACATCCCGTTCAGGTTCCCCATCGGCTCGCCGTTCCAGTCATGGTTGCACCTTCCCACAGAGCCGTCGAAATATACGAGGAGCTCGTAAAAAGGCATCACGCACGGCATTCTGCTTTCTCTCTTCTTTATGAGCGAGCCGAATTTACCGTCCCTCGAATGTTCTTCGTATATCCTTATCCTGTTGACCTTGCCCGTCCATATCTTCTTGAATCTCTCCGGATTAACGGACGGGGTCTCGGTCGTCTTCACCATGGATACCTGGGTGAGCACCCTGCCTTTATTCATATCGAGAAAACGGAGTATCCGCGATTCGACGTCGGCGTACCTGGCGGGGATGCGCGTCTTATCGAATATCTCCGGCACGTCTATGCTGAAGGAGATGAAATCTATAGCATCTATAATGGCCCTGGATTTAGCGTCGTCGAGCAGGGTGGCGTTCGTGGCTATCTGGACCTCTTTGAATTTGCCTTTTATATAATCGCACATCTCTATGAAACGGGGATGCAATAAACTCTCCCCCCTCCTGTGCAGGACCACTACGGTATCAGGATACGCGGACATCTCGTCTATAAGCCGTTCATATAATTCGAGCGGCATAAACCCGTTGAGGCCCCCCATATACTTCCTGGGGCAATAGGTACAGTTGAGGTTACATGTGCCGGAAAGTTCGATCTCCACCCTCCCCGGGAATTCTCCCGCTTCCCTTTTTACCTTCATATATCACTGCCTTTCCCGTGCCGCCCGGAGCGTTCCTTTTCGATTTTGTATCCCTCTGCCATATTGAGAATCTCTTCCATCCTGTATTCCCAGTGCGGCTTCTTCATGCGCGAGATAATATAGGTGACGGTATCCATATCCGGGGCGGTATCCACAGATAACTGTATGCCGCTATGATCTTTACCGGAATGTATGTTATATATCTTGTAGTCATCGTGGTTATCGTAGAAGAATTTAGTCACATGTTCAAAATCGTCAAGCCGGCTCATGCTGCCGTATCCCTTTATGAATATATCGCTTTTGAGCACCTCCACGGACTGTCCCGCCGGATAAGTGCGTTCCAGGACGTTCGTGACTATCTCAAAAGTGCCCGCGCGGAATATCTCGACGGCCTTATCTATGAGCCATTGATCGAGGAGCGGGCTGTCTGCCGTGGAGCGCAGAAAACCGTCCAGCCCCAGCTTGATGATCACCTCTTTGAAACGGCCGGCGACATCATGCAGGGGCCCCCTGTGGCACTCCACACCGGTCTTCTTGCAAAAATATACTATCGGATCGTCGCTTGGGTCCAGCGACGTAGCGACTACCACGATATCGAGAAGACGGGAATGGCACAGGCGTTCCACCAGATATCCGAGCATCGGCTTGCCGCATATGGGATATAATACCTTTCCCGGGAACCTCTTAGAGCTCATGCGGGCCTGTATTATCCCGCCCACCTTCATCGTCCTTATCATTGAACGCCTATCCAGACCGCCTGCCGTAGTCCAGGCACGTCTTTTTCAACCCTGCGCCGATCTCTGTCCGCCGGACCCATCCGGCCGAACGCAGTTTCGTTATATCGAGAACCTTTTTAGGCATGCCGTCCGGTTTTGTGGTATCGAACTCCAGCTTACCGCGGAAGCCGGTTGCCTTCTTCAGGAGCCCGGCCAGGCGCCTGACGGTCACCCCGAGCCCGCTTGCAACGTTCATTACCTCCGGCAGGCCGTCTTTATCCATAATGAAAAGGCAGGCGTCCGCAAAATCGTCTATATACAGGAAGTCCCTCTCGGGCCTTCCGCTCCCCCATACCGCGACGCTCTTATCCTTGCGCCGTTTTGCCTCATACATCTTCATTATCAATGCCGGTATGACATGCGAGCTCCCGGCGTCGAATTTATCGCCGGGGCCATACAGATTGGACGGTATCAGAGATATGAAATCGGTGCCATATTGCCTGTTGTAGGCCCCGCACATCTTTATGCCGGCCAGCTTAGCTATGGCGTACGCCTCATTGGTCGGCTCAAGCGGACCTGTCATGAGATATTCCTCTCTTATCGGCTGTCTGCATTTGCGCGGGTAGACGCATGAGGCGGCGATGAAGAAGAGCCGCCTCACCTTCGCCAGGCGGGCCGCCTCGATAACGCTGTTCTGCATCTCGAGGTTCTGATACAGGAATTCGGCAGGATGCGATATGTTTGCCTGTATCCCCCCGGATACCGCGGATGTAAGGAAGATATATCCCGGCCTCTCGCGCCTGAAGAGGTCCAGGAGAGCTCCTCTATCCGAGAAGTCCGCGCCGGCATAGCCGCGAAGCGATACATCCATACCGCCTTTGCCGAATGCGCGCCATAGCGCGTCCGGTACCATCTCCTTATCGCCTGTAATGAATACCTTCTCTTTCGGTCTCATTTCGGCCTTTTTTTCAGAAAATCCTTTACGCATCCGATAAAATGATCGAGATGCCTCTTATCCAGCCCTTGATGGACACCTATATGAAAACCGTTATTGCCGATATACTCGGCATTCGGGAAATCGCCCGTTCTATAGCCCAGGAACCGGAAACCGGGACACTGCGTAGGCATGGAGGAGAATAACGAGCGCGTATCGATGCCCTTCTCCTCGAGGTAACAGACCATCTCGTCCCTCCTGATGCCCGAACCTTCCCGTATGATGACCGCGAAGGCGTGCGGGCCTATCTTCTCATGCCTTTCTTCGTGCAACGTCGCCAGATACGGTTCGAACTGCCCGAACGCTTTCATCAGGTAAAGGAGGTTCGACCTCCGTTTTTTGATTATGGCCCTGTAATTCCTGATCTGCCCGAGGCCTACGGCGGCCTCAAGTTCGTTCATCTTGCTGGAATATCCTATCCTCTCGAATATGAACCTGATATCCGTGTCGTAATAGAAACGTTTCCTGCAATATGCGGACTTCGTGTTCAGGACGCACTCCTTGCACTTGCATGCCCTGCCGTGCGCCCTCAACGACCTTATGATCTCCGCATATTTGGCGTTATCGGTGACGACCATCCCGCCCTCTATGGCCGTTATTATATGGGCTGCGTACAGGCTGAAACAGGCCATATCGCCGAGGGTCCCGGCCGGCCTGCCTCTATATTCCGTGCCGTACGCTTCTGCGGCATCCTCTATCACCACGAGGCCGCGGCGTCTCGCGATCTTATTTATGGGGTCCATCTTTGCCGGCTTGCCCATCAGGTGCACGGGCATTATCGCGCGCGTCTTCTTCGTTATGGCGGACTCTATCTTTGCCGGGTCGATATTCAGCGTATCCCGTTCGACGTCGACGAATACCGGCGTGAAACCGGCCTGCAGGACGGCGTTACCGGTCGCGACGAACGACAGGGCCGGCACTATGACCTCATCCCCGCGCCCGGCGCCGAAATCGTATAACACCGCGAGGGCCAGCGCGTCCGCGTCGCCGCCCGAACTCAAGGCGACCGCCTCTCTGACGCCCATGACGGAGGCGAACTCCTCCTCCAGCCGCTTCACGTATCTGCCGCTCGTGACCCTCCCCGACTCCGTTATATCCCTTATCAGCTTCTTCGAATACGGGGGGATCTCTATCGAACCGAACGATACTCTCATATCTTCACCCTTCCCATTTATCTAACCCCTTCCCGTTACGGCCCCGTTCGCCTTATAAGGCGGGCTGTAGAATATTATCTGGCTTCCCGAGTTTTCGAACTTGAAAGGGACGTGCAAAAGGTGCTTCAGCCGGTCCTTCACCCGCTTCCGGGCGTTCGTCCTGACGAAGAAGAGCATGAACCCTCCGCCGCCTGCGCCGAGGAGCTTGCCGCCGATGGCCCCGGCCTTGCGGGCCGCGTCGTATATATCATCGATGGCCGGGGTCGATATCTTATGCGTGAGGTCGCGCTTTATCTGCCAGCTCTCGTGCAGCAGCTTCCCGAACCGGGTTATGTCCTGCCTGCTGTTTATGACGGCCACGGCCTCTTTGACCAGCTGGTATATCCGTTTAAGTTCCTTCGCCTTGTGGGGCGTCATCTTGATCTGTTCCGCCGCGATATCGGAGGCGTTGCGGGAAAAGCCGGTGAAGAAGAGCATCAGGTGGTCCTGCAGTTCGTCGAACCGCGGCCCGTCTATGGTTACGGGTCGGACATGGAACCTGTTCGTGCCGTTGAATTCCACTACGTTGAAACCCCCGTATGCGGACGCTATCTGGTCCTGCGAGCCGACATTCTCTTTTAATACCTTCTGCTCTATATGTATGGCATCTCTCGCCAGGCGCTCCTTGGTCACCATTATACCCTTCAACGCATACAGCGAATTGAGAAGCCCTACTGTGAATGCAGAGCTCGAGCCGAGCCCCGTGCGCGCGGGCAGGTCACCGTCATGGTGTATCTCTATCCCTTCATCTATGCCTGTGAACTCCATGCAGCCGCGGACCGAGGGATGTTTTATCTCCGCCACGCTCCGGACCTGCTCGGTGAGGGAATAGATTATCCTGTGCTTGTGTTCAAAGAAAGGCGGAAGATAACGGCATGTTATATAGCAGTATTTATCTATCGTCGTAGACAGGACCGCCCCGTCGTTATTATGGTACCATACGGGGTAATCGGTGCCTCCGCCGAAGAAAGATATCCTGAACGGGGTCTTGCTTATGATCATCTTCGAATCCTTTCGTTTGACGCTTCCGCAGGGTACAGGTGTCTCGGCACCCTCACGGCCGACATCTCTTTTACGTGTGCCAGGGTCTCCGGGCCGAACTTCTTCTCCACCATCCCCAGATACCGCGGGTCCGAAAAATATTCGGCGAACGCCTCATCCCTGAAGCGCAGGACCTCGGTCCCCGGGATGTGCCTGGTGGAGAGCGGGAGAGCGCCCGGGTCCATCTGGGCATAGCCCGACCACGATCCGGGGAGGCAGGAGCCGTCCTTCAGCGCTTCTTCATATAACTTTGAACCGGGATAGGCCATGGTGGCGTAAAAATTCACATATTCCAGGTCAAGGCCTTTAGCCATATCGAGCGTCCGGCGCATCGTAGCCGGGTCGTCGTCCGGCAGGCCGAATATGAAATTCCCTATTATATTGATACCGGCATCATGGGTGATGCGGACGGCTTCTTCGATATCGCGCCGTACGAATTTACCCTTGGCTACCCCGGACCGCACCCCCTCGTCGGCCGATTCGATGCCGTAGGCGACCCAGTTTATCCCGGCTCGCTTCATCTTCTCCAGCATGCGCCCGGTCACAGTATCTATCCTGGCATAGGCCCACATATTAAGGTCGTAACCGCGGCCTATTATTATATCGCATAGCTCGATGACGCGTCCTTCCTTTATCGCGAAGAGCTCATCTGCTATCTTGACATTCTTCACCTTATACCTGGTCACCAGGATATCCAGTTCATCGGCAACCTTAAGCGGGCTGCGGAAACGGATACCCGGTTTCCCGTTGTACATGGCATGGATATTACAGTACGTGCAGTTGAATGGACATCCGAAACTTGTGTATATTACGGCGTAAGGTGTGCGTTCGGCGAGACGGCCGAAACAGTGCCAGTTATGCGCCCTGTACCCGGCCATGGGAAGAAGGTCCCATGCGGCGAACGGGAGTTCGTCCGGGTCCCGGACCAGTTTACCCCACCCGCCCGGCACGACGGCGCCGCCGGCCTTATGCCACAGGCCGCTCACCTTGTGGCCGGCGACATCTCCTCCGGACTTCAGTATCTCCAGAAGCCGGGCTACCGTATAAAAGGGCTCTCCCCTCACCACGAAGTCGACCGACTCTTCCCCGAGCGTCCTCTCGGGAAGGGCGGAAGGGTGTATACCATAAAGGAATGTCCTGGCCGGAGAGCGGCCGTCTCTCAGGGTATTCAGGACGGCCCGCGCCGCTTCCATCTTCGGAGTGGATGATGCGGACGGGTTCGGCCCGATCGCACCCACCCCCACCAGGAGCGGGTCGGATCCATTTACCATCACGGCTACCCGGGCGGCGCTCAATCCTTCCGCGTCCGCGTCTATTATCTTCACGGAGAAGCCCCTCTCGCGCACGAAAGAGGCCAGGAGGGCCGCTTCGACCGGCGGCTCTATCGCCGAAAACGAGGAGCCGAGCCGGCGCGGCATATGGCCGGCGGCGGATGGATTTATCAATATGAGATCCGTTGCATTCATACCGAACACCTGCGCGTTACACGTTCGAGAACTGGTTCCTGCGCACTATCTTATACCCTTTGATCAGCTCGCCTATACCGTCTTTGAGCGACGTCGAGGCGGAGAAACCGGCCTTCTTTATCTTTTCGTTGCTCACGATATAATCGCGCTTATCCGGGTCCTTCCCGATCTTCGACTCGGTGAAATGAAAATCGGGGACCTGTCTCTTTATCTCTTCGCAGAGCTGCCACTTTGTAAGGTTGGCATCGTTGAGGCCCACGTTATACGGCTCATCCTTCATCTTTTCGAAGTTCTTCAGGCAGTGGATGAACGCCCTTGCCACGTCCCTTGTGTGTATATAGTTCCTCCTGAAGTGGGATTCGAAGAGGACCACGAAACGGTCGGTCACCGCCCTGTAGGTGAAGTCGTTCACCAGGAGGTCAAGGCGCATCCGCGGGCTTATGCCGAATGCGGTGGCCAGGCGGAGCGTGATCGCGTTGCCCCTGGCCAGTATCTCTTTCTCTATCTCCACCTTAAGCCGCCCGTAAAGCGAGGTCGGCCTCAAAGGTGTCTCTTCGGTACAGAATTTATCCTTCTCCCCTACGCCGTAACCGCTGTTAGTCGTAGGGAATATTATCCTCTGGCCCTTCCCCCTGAGGTCGAGGATCATCTTAACGGCATCGAAGTTCGTCGTCTGGGCGCCGGTCGGGTCCTTTGCGCAGAGCGGCGCGCCGGTGAGACATGCGAGCGGGAATACGGCGTCCGCCTTTTTAAGGGCGTTCCGGACAAGCTGCCTGTCACGCACATCGCCCCGTATTATCTCCAGACCTTTATCATAACAGCAGTCAAGGAGGGACGACTGGTTGTACATGAAATTATCTATGACGGTGACCTCATGCCCCTCCCCGAGGAGCGCCGGGACCATTATGGAACCGAGATATCCCGCCCCTCCCGTCACAAGGACCTTCATCGACCTGGCCTTTCCCGATCTCTTCATATGAACAGCTCCTTTGCGGCACGCACGATATCGCCTGCCCCTTTATAGAACGCATCCTCAAGTACATAGCTCGACGGTGTGGGGACGTCTTCGGACGCCACGCGCTTCACCGGCGAGCGTAATGACGAAAAACCTTTTTCGGCTACGATGGCGGCTATCTCCGCCGTGATACCGCCCGTCTTCCAGCCGGTATCCGCGACGAGGAGCCGTCCCGTCTTGCCTACCGAGCGCAGTATCATCTCCTCATCCAGCGGCTTGAGGGTCCTGAGGTCTAACACCTCCGCATCTATCTTATCCTCCCTGAAGAGCGTGTCGGAGGCCTTGATCGCCTCGGAGACCATATATGACGCGGCGACGATGGTCAGGTCCTTCCCTTCGCGCCTTATCGCCCCTTTCCCGAACGGGACGGAATAGAGCTCTTTCGGAACATACCCCTGCTGCTTGAAATTCCACCTGTGTTCTATTATGATGACGGGGTTATTATCGGCTATGGCCGTTATGAGAAGGCCCTTTGCGTCATATGGCGTGGCAGGCATAACAAGTTTCAGGCCGGGCACATGCATGAAGAGGCCCTGCAGGGCCTGCGAATGCTGAGCGGCAGAGCCCCAGCCCCGTCCTATGACGGTCCATATGACGAGCGGCACCTTTACGGCGCCGCCGAACATGTAGCTCCATTTAGAGGCATGGTTGACTATCTGGTCCATGGCAAGGAGCAGGAAATCCGGACGGTTATGCAGATATACGGGCCTCATGCCGCCAAGCGCGGCGCCCAGGGCCACGCCGGTAAGACCGTTCTCCGCCAGGGGTGTATCGAAGACCCGGGCCTCTCCGTATCTCTTCTGCAGGCCGAGCGTGGTGCCGAACATGCCGGTCGGGTCATCCACTCCCTGCCCCATCAAAAATACCCTGGGATCGTTCGCCAGCGCCTGGTCGAACGCTTCACGGATCGCCTCGGAATAAGCCATCTTCCTGTCACCGGGCCGGCCGGTCTCTATCTCCGGTCCGGGGGCGAGCCTCTCTAAAAGTATCTTCGTCCAGGGCATAGTCAGCTGTAGAGGTACTTACCGACCTCTTCCTTTCTGGGTAAAGGGCTCTTCCTGGCATATTCGAATGCCGCGGATATCTCTTTCTTTATCGACCTCTCTATACCGTCAAGCTCTTCCTTGGAGAGCACCCTCTCCTTTGACAATATATACCTCAAGGCCCTGATGGGGCACTTCCTGACCCACCCGTCAAGCTCCGCTTTCGTCCTGTGGCCCATCTTATAATCCGGGCCTGCGCCCGCATGGCCTCTCCAGCGGTAGGCCCGGCACTCTATGAGCGAAGGGCCCTTGCCCGAGCGGGCCCTGTCGATACAACTCTTCGATACCCGGTACGCCTCTATGGCATCGCAACCGTCGACTCGGTGACCGGGGATACCGCACTTCTCCAGCCGCTCGTATATATTATCTATCGCCTGGCGTTTCCCCTGGTGGGAACAGACGGAGTAAAAGTTATTCTCGCATACAAATATGACCGGAAGCTTCTTCAATACGGCGAAGTTAACGCTCTCGTAAAATACGCCTTCCTCTGTGGCGGCATCGCCGAAGAAGACCGCTGAGACGAGCGGCTTCTTCTGCATCGATATGGCGAGCGCCGCGCCCACCGCGACCGGTATATCCCCTCCCACTATGGACGAAGACCCCGGAAGCCCGGCCGCGGTGTCCACAAGGTGCATCGACCCGCCCCTCCCTTTGGAACACCCCGACTCCCTGCAGTAGAGTTCCGCCATCATGGCATTAAGGTCTCCCCCTTTGGCAAGATAATGGCCGTGCCCCCTGTGATTGCTGAAGAGGAGATCTTCCTTCTTAAGATTGAGAGCGACACCCGCGGCGATCGCCTCCTGGCCTATACAGAGATGGACCGGCGTCTTCATCTCGTCGGCGGGATAGAACTCCTCTATCGCCTCCTCGACCAGCCGGATCCTGGACATGCAGGCGTAGAGGTCTGCCAGGGCAGCCCCTCTCAGGGACCGTATCTTTCCGGATCTTCTTGTGATCTTCTTCATTTCATCCAGACAAATTTTTCGGTGATCACCTGCGTAAGATAGGCGAGCCCCCATTTTATTATCTTAAGCTTGCGCTCGCCCCCTATGCGCGGAGGTTCATCGCCCGGTATATCGGCGCATCTCATCTTACGTTTGGCCGCACGCACCGAAAGGAGCGGCTCCCAGCTGATCTTCGTATTGAAGAGCTTCTCCACATACGAGTAGCTCCCATCCTTGTCCAGGTCCAGCTCTTCGACCATCTTGCGCCTGTAGGCACGGAACATCACCATCGCGTCCGTATATCTGGAACCGTGGAGGAGGTTTATGACCGAGGTGAACATCCAGTTGCCGAATGAAGTGACCGCGTCATCGTCGTAACTCTTTGCGTGTCCCGCGTAACGCGACACTATGACCATATCATACCCCTCGCGCATCTTTGCCGCCAAAGGCGGTATCAGCTCCGCTATGGAATTCCCGTCCGGGCTGAAGGTTATTATGATATCTCCGGTTATCATGTCATAGACCTCTTTATACCCCTCCTTGATGCCCTCTTTCTTCTGCACATATAAGTCGTAACCCATCTCTTTGGCGTATTCTATCGTGCCATCGGTAGATCCTCCGTCCAGGACTATGAGCTGGTCATACCACTCCTTCTTTATCCTGGGCATTATGCTCTTCATGCCGCCTATCTCGTTCAGCGTAGGTATCAGCAGGGTAACTTTCATGTATTATGCCCTTTCTCGGCGGCCTGTCCCTGGGCGGTGCTTACCAGGGCGATCGCCTTCTCGTAATCCTCCTTGAGCCGTTTATACTCCTTCTCCCTTGCCTTAAGGAAATGGTATGTAAGGGTAACCTTCTCCTCAAGCCCTTTCTGGGTAAGGACATACTGCAATTTTTTGACCTTCCCGGAGCTCTTGGAGAAACTGACTATCTTGACTATCCCCTTTTTGGCAAGTTCCTTTATGAGATAATTGGTCTTCCCCAGGGATATATTGAGGTTATTGGAAAGGCGGCGCTGACTTGAGGACGGGTCCCGCTCTATCTCCCTTATAAGGTAAAGGGTCTCTTCATTGAAAGTGTCATGTTCATTCATTGAACAATATTCTACTCCTCACACCGGATAGTGTCAAGGCAGAAAGTTGCCGGAAGACAGAGCAACCCTTATTTGCGCCTTATAGAGACGATCTTATCCGCCAGGGTATCCGCCAGGAGCTCGCTCCCGTAAGCCGACAGGTGCACCTGGGTATCCATCAATATGCTGTCCACCCTGTCTCTGCATACAGGCGAATAGGCCGAGAAGTCGACCATCTCCGTATGGTCTTCCGCCGAGACCTCATCGATGATATCCAGAAAAAGCATGTACTGGTCAGGCGCCTTCCGCGTGAAATCGGTGGTGCATCCTTCGCTATTGACCCTTAAAAAGTCGGCCGGCCTTATCAGCTGTTTTACCACTATTATCTCCACGCCGTTATCCCTGCACTTTTTTATAATATCCTTCAGCAGGTACCGGTAGCTCTCCATCTTGTTCTGAGTCGTCAGTCCGGAATGGAGGCCTGCAAAATTTATCAGGTATGTGGCGAGGAGGCTCCTGTCGTAGAAAAGGAACTTTGCCGCCCTGAAGAGAAGGTCGCCCTCCTCTCTTCCCTTCAGTATAGCCGGTGTATCGAAATTTATATGGTTATACAGGGTATATAGGACTATCATGTCCGGCTTCCAGCCGAATATCTCGTCCGTCAGCAGGCGGTCTGCGCCGTAGGTGGTCTGGCCCGGCACACCGCAATTTATGACCCTGTATGCGCGGTCGTTCAGCCGCTCGTTAAGCAGCTTCTCCAGGATATAGGACCAGCTCTCCTCATACGTCCCCTGGGTGTGGTAGGTAGAGGACCCGCCAAGCGCGACTATCCTGTATTCGTCCTGTGGTTTCTCTATGGGGAAGGGTGCGGTACGGAACCCCAGGTATAGTATGTCGCCTTTGTTCTCCGGGGCGCGCAATTTGATATAACCCCTGAACTGGTCGACATTGAACTTGAATACGTTCCTGATGCCGTATACTAGATATTCGGCGTTGCGGTACTTTATCGAATATATCACGCGGAAAGATACTTCGAGCACCGCGAGCATGAAGACGACAGTGACCAGGATGAAGATGATCTTTTTGGAAATGGCATTCATAATGGACCCGGCGGAAACGGCACCGGCTCAGTCCCGGAAAAAGCCGGCGATCTTGCCCGTTATGTACTCTTTCTCTTTTCCGGTCAGTTCCGGGTAGAGGGGCACGGCGAAGGTCTCGCGGCAGGCGCTTTCCGCTTCCGGGAACGCGCCTTCCTTATAGCCGAGATAGCTGAAGCACTTCTGCAGGTGGAGCGGCACCGGATAGTATGTCCTCGTCTCTATGCCGGAATCGATCAGCGACCTCTCAATGCCGTCTTTGTCGGCGCCGCGCAGCACGTATAGATAATACGAATGCCTGTAACCGTCCGGCACATACGGGGTCTTGAGAGGAAGCGCCTTGAATTTTTTATCAAAGTATCGGGCGATGGCTATACGTTCCTTTATCCACCCCTCCAGGCGTTTCAGCTTTATATTGAGGACCGCGGCCTGCAGGTTATCGAGCCGCGAGTTGTACCCTATGACATCGTGATAATAGCGCCTGTCGCTCCCGTGGACGCGCAGGAGTTTCAGCGACTCGCAGATCTTCGGATCGTTAGTCACCACCATGCCGGCGTCCCCGAACGCACCCAGGTTCTTGCTGGGGAAGAAGCTTATGGCGCCGGCGTCGCCCATCGAGCCGGCCCTGCGCCCTTTATACTCCGAACCGATCGCCTGCGCGGCGTCTTCCAGCACCTTGAGGCGGCGCTTCTTCGCTATCTCGAGGACCGGGTCCATGTCGACGCATAACCCGTATATGTGCACCGGCAGTATGGCCTTCGTCCTGGGCGTTATCTTCTCCTCTATGCGGGCCGGGTCTATATTGTAAGTGGCGCGGTCGATCTCCGCGAAGACGGGCGTTGCGCCGACGAGGGCGATCGCTTCGGCAGTGGCCATGAAAGTGAAAGGCGTAGTTATGACCTCGTCTCCCGGGCCTATACCCATGGCCTTGAGCGACAATATCAGGGCATCGGTGCCCGAAGCTACCCCGACGGCGTATTTCGTGCCGCAGTATTTTGCTATACCGGCCTCGAGGGTCCGCACCTCCTGGCCCAGGACAAAGTCCTGTTCCCGCATTATCGCCTTCACCCTCGCGAGCGTCTCTTTTTCGAACTCCGCGTATTGCGCCTTCAGGTTAAGTATCGGTATCTTCATTTACAGATGCTCCTCTCGTCCCCTTCTTATATGCCCCTGAAATATTCTATGGTCTTTATGAGCCCGCGCTCAAGCGGCACCTTCGGGGCCCATTTCAGCAAAGAGGCCGCCCTCGCGATATCGGGCCGTCTCACCTTCGGGTCATCCACGGGCAGCTTTTTAAAGACCACCCTGCTTTTGCTCCCGGTCAGTTTTATTATAAGGCCTGCCAGCTCAAGGACGGTCATCTCGCTCGGGTTCCCTATATTTACCGGCGTATGTATACCGGAGGTGAGCAGCTTATAGATACCGGCTGTCATATCGCTCACATAACAGAAACTCCTTGTCTGGGAACCGTCGCCGTATACGGTTATCGGCCTGGCCTTGAGCGCCTGGCCGATGAAGTTAGGTATGGCCCTGCCGTCATTGGGGCGCATCCTCTCCCCGTAAGTATTGAATATGCGGACGATATGCGTGTCGACACCGCAATGGGTCCGATAGGCCATGGTCACGGCCTCGGCATACCTCTTCGCCTCATCGTATACGCTGCGCGGCCCCACCGGGTTCACGTTGCCCCAGTAGCCCTCATCCTGCGGATGGCGCAGGGGATCGCCGTAGACCTCGCTCGTCGATGCCAGCAGGAACGCCGACCTTTTCTTTTTTGCCGTCTCCAACGCGTTGCGGGTCCCGAGAGAGCCCACCTCCAGGGTCTCCAGAGGATACCTCAGGTAGTCCGGCGGGCTGGCCGGCGATGCCAGGTGCAACAGATAATGGAGCGGCCCCTTGATGTCGAAAGGGCGCGTTACGTCCCGTTTCAACAACAGGAAATCCTTCTCTTTCAGCATGTGTCGGATGTTAGCCATGGAGCCGGTGATGAAGTTATCCGCGCAGATCACCTCATACCCCTTCCCCAGGAAGAGATCGCACATATGCGAGCCTATGAAGCCCGCGCCGCCCGTTACAAGCACCCTCTTCTTCATGTCACCATCCCTGTCTTTTTGCAAAAGTGGAACCGGATACGGCCGTCTATCTCATCTTTCCATATGATGTATATGACGGCCAGTAACGCTACGAACAGTAAGAGCGGCGAAAAATGGGTAATGACGTTCAATTTCCTTATACAGCCGTTGGTGATGCCGTATGCCCACTCCGCGAGGTTTGAGTTGAGCCCCATGAATATGAAGAGCCCTATATCGGTGAATACGCTATCGGCGTCGCCGTACTGGACGCCGCACCAGTTTATAAATATCGAGACGGCCGATATCCAGAATAATATCCTGTAACCTAACGCCTTGCGCGCAAACGCCGCCGGGATCATCAGGAACGGGACGAAGCATATGAAGAACCTGGGGCCGAAGTCCCCTCCCCACGGCCACACCTTGTTGCAGAAGAGCGCGACGGCCATGAAGATGGCCGGGCATATCAGGCTGATCAGTATCACTTCGGGTATATACTCTTTTATGGGCTTCCTGTAAAATACGAATAGGCCGTAGGCGCCGGCCAGGAGCACCGGCATATACATGAAGATCCCCCTGTATGTGCCGAACGTCAATTCGAATATTATCTTCGGCTGAGGGAACGCAAAAGGTATAGGCCCCACCATACGGCTATAGGTAGTGGCGAGCGCGAAAGGATTCTCGAAACAGGCATAATGGTAGCTCATAAAGGCAAGGGCCATAAGGGAGATCCCCGAACCGAGGAGCAGATAGTGCGATAACTTCACCTTCCTGATATTGATCATGCTATATATCGCCAGGAGGCCCGACGCTATGGCGAGAGTGTACTCGAATAGCACCGCCGAGCCCAGGCACAGGCCTGCGATAAAATATGAGCGCGGCGGAACGGGACGGTACCTGGAGATGAAGAATATATGGAACGCGCTGAATAAAAGGAATGCGCCCATCGTATGGGCGGTGAACTTTGTGGAATAGTAAAAGAGTATCGTGCCGAATGCCGATGCTAAGACGATCAGGATCCGGTCATTATCGTCCAGCTCGAATTGCTGGAGCACCTCATATAAGAGCACCGCTATGAGCGCGCCCGGCAGCAGGGAGAAGAAGAATGTGAAGAAGAGGTTCAGGACGGATGTCCCGTGATCCCGGTAGACGACCCCAGGCATCGCCCCGATGACCGGCTTCAGGACCATGTAGAGAGGTACCGCGGTCAACCCCAGGCCCGGGGCGGCGCCTATATAATAATGTTCCCCGTATGAAGACCTGTCGCGCGTATTATCCGCTTCTTTATCGATGTTGAAGGTGCCGTCATCGGCTACCGCCCTGGCCAGCATCACATACCTGTAGGTATTGGCGGCGATGTAGTTCGGGGCTATGTAGAAGAGATATACCAGGAATACCGTGAGAAATATTTTGACCTTGACGCTTTTGAATAGCAACTGGTTCTCCTAGATATTCTTCCTGAACCACTCGACCGTAAGCCGTAACCCCTCTTCGAACTGGACCAGGCGGCCGAGCTTAAGCAGCCTTTTCATCTTGGCCGTATCGGCGTAGGTCTTGCGTACATCACCGGACCTCTTCGGCGCATACCGCGGCTTGACGTCCGTCTTCAGGATCTTATTGAGGGCCCTCACTATATCTATGACCGATTTGGATGTGCCGCAGGCGACGTTGAAGACCTCGCCGGATATGCCCGGCGTGACGCATGCCTTAAGGTTCGCCTTCACGACATTTCCTACGTACGTGAAGTCCCTCGCCTGCCTGCCGTCCCATTCTACCACCGGCGATTCGCCTTTCACCATATTGAACAGGAACGCGGGTATGACCGCGGAGTACTTGCTCTCCGGGTTCTGGCGCGGGCCGAAGACATTGAAGTACCTGAGCGATACCGTCTCGAGGCCGAACGTCCTGGCAAAGGTCACGCAATAACACTCCGCGGCCAGCTTCGACACGCCGTAAGGGGATATCGGCGATGTGACATCCGACTCCCTCTGCGGGAACTTCCTGACGTCCCCGTATACGGAGCTCGACGAAGCATAGACGAGACGCTTGACGCCCGCCGACTTCGCCGAGGCGAGCAGTTTGAGCGTCCCGGTTATATTTATATCGTTCGTCGAGAAAGGATCGTCTACCGACTTGGGGACAGAGCGAAGCGCCGCCTGATGGATGACGAAATCGACACCCTTGAGAGCAACGGCAAGCGCCTTGCCATCCCTTATATCGCCCTCGATCAGCTCTATACGGCCCGAGAAAGGCGCCAGGTTCTCTCTCTTTCCGGTTATAAAATTATCGAGGACCGCCACCTCCGCGCCGCGCCTTACAAGTTCCTCAACTATATTTGAACCTATGAACCCTGCCCCGCCCGTTACGAGATATCTTGCCATGATTCTCCTATAATTTTATTATCTTATCCCTCTTCTTTGCGCCCTTCAGGACATTGCGCGTGTCCAGGACCAGTTTTGAATGCTTCAATACGAAATTATAATCGACATCCGTGTGGTCTGTGGTTATCACGACACAGTCGGAATCCCTGAACGAGCTCTCGTTGAACGGCAGGCCCTTCAGGTTTATATCGTCTATTTTGAGATAGGGCAGATACGGGTCGTAATAAGAGACCAGCGCCCCCTTCTTTACGAGCAGATTTATTATCTCTAGGGCGGGCGATTCCCGCAGGTCCTTTACGTCCTTTTTGTATGCGACGCCCAGGATCAGGACCTTGGAACACCTCAGCGGCTTACCGTGGTCATTAAGCCCTTCAACGACCTTATCGACCACATAATGAGGCATCTGCGAATTGACGTATGATGCCAGGTCTATGAAGCGCGCCTCAAAACCGTGTCCGCGGGCCTTCCATGAAAGATATATGGGATCGACCGGTATACAATGGCCTCCGACACCGGGCCCGGGGTAGAAAGGCATGAAGCCATAGGGTTTCGTCTTCGCGGCATCTATGACTTCCCAGACGTCGATGCCCAGCTTATCGCACATGAGCATTATCTCGTTCACGAGACCGATATTCACTATCCTGAAAGTGTTCTCAAGTAGTTTTACCATCTCCGCGACCTTGCTCGACGAGACGGGCACTATCGTCTCTATGGCCTGCTCGTACAGCAATTTGGCTATCATCGTCGACTTTTCCGATATACCACCTATTATCTTCGGCGTATTCTCCGTGTGGTATCTCTTATTCCCCGGGTCGACCCTTTCAGGCGAGAAGGCCAGATAGAAATCCTCCCCCTCTTTAAGGCCGTCCGATTCCAGTATCGGCAGCATCACCTCTTCGGTCGTACCCGGGTAGGTGGTCGACTCCAGCACCATGAGCTGTCCCCGTTTCATATGCTTCTTTATGCTCCCTACGGCGGATACGATATAAGAGACGTCCGGCTCCTTCGACTTATTGAGCGGCGTCGGGACGCATATGATGATGGCGTCGAGACCCTTTATCGCGCTGAAGTCGGATGTGCCGCGCAGGTTCTTCTTTCTCCTCGCCTCTGCAAGGTCCGAGCTGGAAACATCGAGTATGTACGATTCGCCGTTGTTCAATTTCTTTACCTTCTTGGCATCTATGTCCATACCGCACACGTTGAACCCCTTTTTGGCGAAACTGACGGCCAGCGGTAAGCCGACATAGCCGAGACCGATGATGCCTATCTTCGCCTTCTTGCTCAATATCTTCTTCTCAAGTTCCCTCAGCATATCATTCCCCTTTTCTTGGCGTTTCTGACAGATACTCTCTCAAAGCGCTTTTCCAGCTGCGCATGATATATCCGGTATACCCGGTGAATTTTTCATTGTCCAGCACCGACATGGCAGGCCTGTTGGCCGGCCGGGCCAGCTCTTTAGACGATATCGGGATGACTTTCGTCCCAGACCCGGCCATTTCCAGTATCGTCTTCGCGTATTCGTACCATGAGACGGTTCCCGAGTTGGAAATATGATAAATTCCATAGCGTTCTGGGCTATGGGCCGTGGGCTTTGGGCTGAGCTTGTCCAGCAACGCATGAATCGCTTTAGCCAGGTCCTTCGTATACGTCGGGGAGCCGACCTGGTCGTCCACCACCTTCAAGACCTTCTCCGTCCGCGCCTTATTTATTATGGTATCGACGAAGTTCTTTCCGTATCTTCCGTAAAGCCAGCTCGTGCGAAGTATATAGTGCCTCCCTGTCATGCCCTTTATCGCTTCCTCGCCCTCGAGTTTCGACTTCCCGTATATGCTCAACGGGCGCGTCCTGTCCGTCTCAAGGTAAGGCGTCTTCTTCGCGCCGTCAAATACGAAATCGGTGCTGATGTATATGATGGCCGCGCCGGCATCTCTGCATGCAGCGGCGACGTTCCCCGCGCCTTCGACGTTTATCGCGCGGGCCTTCGCCTCATTTGATTCGCACCCGTCCACATCCGTGAATGCGGCAGCGTGGATGACGACATCGGGATTGGCGCCCTCCACCACCTCCGCGACCCTCTTCTTATCCGTTACATCGCAACTTTCAAAACCATGGACCATGGACCGTGGACCGTGGACCACATCCGCACCTATTACCGTATAGTCGCCGTGCAGTTCCTGCGAAAGATCGATCCCGAGCATGCCGCTCGATCCGGTTATCAGTATTTTATGTCTTGGCGGCATTTGAGCAATCGCTTCCACCACTTCTCGTTATTCCTGTACCACTCTACGGTAAGCTCAAGCGCCGACCTGAAATCGTGTTCCGGTTTCCAGCCGAGCTCGCTTATCCTGCTTATATCGAGCGCATAACGCTTGTCGTGGCCGGGCCTGTCCTTTACGAACTGTATGAGGTCCCTGCCTTTGCCGAGTATATCCAATATCGCGTGGGTAAGCTCCAGGTTGGTGGTCTCGCCTCCGACGCCTATATTGTAGATCCCGCCCGGCTTCCCTTTGTGCATGACCTTATCTATCGCCGTGCAGTTGTCTTCCACGAAAAGCCAGTCCCTCATATTCATACCGTCCGCGTAGAGCGGAAGCTTCTTATCCTCGAGGGCGTTGGTGATGAAGAGCGGTATGACCTTTTCCGGGTATTGGAAAGGGCCGAAATTGTTCGAGCTGCGCGTCACTATGACCGGCAGCTTGTGCGTAACGAAATACGACCTGGCCAGGAGGTCGCCCGCGGCCTTAGTGGCGGAATACGGGCTGTTCGGGTTCAGGCCGTCCGTCTCTTTGAAAGAACCCTCCTGGATGCTGCCGTACACCTCGTCGGTAGATATCTGCACGAAGAGGTCTATGCCGGAACCCCTGGCCGCCTCAAGGAGCGTGTGCGTACCGAAGACGTTCGTCCTTATGAAGTCGTCGGATTTTTTTATGGAACGGTCGACGTGGGTCTCGGCGGCAAAGTTTATTATCACATCGCATCCCTTCACCAGGGACTCCACGACTTTCCTGTCGGCGATATCGCCCCTGACGAACTTATACCGCTTGTCCTTCTCGACATCCTTCAGGTTCTCCAGGTTGCCGCAATAGGTCAGCTTGTCGAGATTGACCACGGAATAATCGTCATACGTCTTAAGTATATGTCTGATGAAATTCGAGCCGATGAACCCGGCCCCGCCTGTTACGAGTATTTTTTTCATATTATATTATTTTCTTTTCCTCCCAACTCCAAACTCCGAACTCCCGGCTTTCTTCGCTACTAAGTTATTCGCCCTAAGGAGCGAATCGAACGTCCCGGAATCGGTCCACCAGCCGTTCAATACACTGTAGGACAACTCTCCCTTTTTCAGGTATGCGTTATTGACGTCCGTGATCTCCATCTCTCCGCGCCGCGACGGCTTCAGCGTCCGTATGATGTCGAAGACACGGTTATCGTACATGTATATGCCCGTAACGGCGTAGTTGGACTTCGGCTTCCTGGGCTTCTCCTCTATGGAGACGATCCTCTTCCCGTCGAATTCTACGACGCCGAACCTGTCCGGGTCCTCCACCTTCTTTATGAGTATCCTTGCGCCGGCGGGTTGCCTTTTGAACTCTTCCACGGGCTTCCGTATATCTTTCTCTATTATATTATCCCCCAGTATGACGACTATCCTGTCGTTGTCGGCAAAGTGTTTGGCGAGCGCGAGTGCCTCGGCTATACCCCCCTCGCCTTCCTGGTAGGTGTAGTTTATATGCTTGAGGCCGAATTCCGCGCCGTTACCCAATAACCGCAGGAACTCTCCGGCGTGCATACCGCCCGTCACGATCAATATCTCCGTTATGCCGGCATCGACCAGCGTCTGTATCGGATAATAGATCATCGGCTTGCAGTATACCGGCAGGAGGTGCTTATTCGTTATCTTCGTGAGCGGGAAGAGCCGCTTCCCCAGGCCGCCCGCCAAAATCACGCCTTTTATCTTCATGGTCATCTTCTCCAATCGTACGGTATATCGTTCTCGTAAGCGTCTATCCTGTATTCGTCCGGCTTCTTGTGATCATAAGGCCTGGTAGGGGTATTTATCACTATCGATTCGCAATCGCTCACTCCCTTGAAACCATGGTAGACCATCTCCGGTATCTGCACGAGTATCGGGTCTTCGAGGCACAGGGTGAACTCGTTCACCTGGCCGTACGTCGGGGACTTCTTGCGGGAGTCGTAGAGGGCCAGCCTTATCTTCCCGTGGACGCAGACGAAGTTATCCGTCTGTCTCTTGTGGTAATGCCACGCCTTGACGACGCCGGGCTTGGCGGTGGTCATGTAGACCTGGCCGAATTTTTTGAAGATATCTTCGTCGCTGCGCAGCATCTCCATGAGCCGCCCGCGCTCATCGGGTATCAGTTTCAGCTTCTTCACTTTCACTCCGTCGATCATGACCATTCTTCAGCTCCTCCCCACTCCCGTATATCTGAAACCCAGCTTCTTTATCTCGACGGGATCGTAAATATTCCTGCCGTCGACTATGACCGGTTGCCGCATCAATCCCCTGACCTTTTTGAAATCGAGCTCTTTGAACTCGTTCCACTCGGTGGCTATCAGCAGGCAATCACTGCCCCGGGCGACTTCATACGGGTTTTTGCAGAACTTCACCGTCTTCTTCAGGACCTTTTTAGCCTTCTCCATCGCCTTCGGGTCATAGACCTTTACCCTGGCGCCCTCTTTCAGGAAGATCGAGATCATGCCCAGCGCCGGCGAGTACCGTATATCATCGGTATTGGGTTTGAACGAGAGCCCCAGGACGCCTATCGTCTTCTCGGATACGTTCCATAAGAGCCCTTCGATCTTTTTCATAAGGAACGTCTTCTGGTCTTCGTTCACCTTCTGGGCCTCTCTCAGCATCCCGAAATCATACCCCAGCTTCTCCGTTATCCTGAGGAACGCGGAGAGGTCTTTCGGAAAGCACGAACCGCCGAACCCTATGCCTGCATTGAGAAAATCCTTACCTATCCTCCTGTCGAGACCCATGCCCCTGGCGACTTCCGAGATATCCGCCCCCACGAGGTCGCATATATCGGCCACCGCGTTGATAAAGGATATCTTTGCGGCGAGGAATGAATTGGAAGCGTGTTTGATGAGCTCTGCCGATCTTATGTCCGTGATGACCAGCGGCACGGACAGGGGTTTATACAGTTCTGTCAGGATGTCGCGCGCCCTCTTCGACTTGACCCCTATCACGACCCTGTCCGGGTGCATAAAATCATCCAGCGCGGAACCCTCGCGCAGGAACTCCGGGTTGGAGGCCACGTCGAACTTGACCTTGCGTTTGTTGAATACGCCGATGGTGTGCTCTACCCACTCCCCGGTATTGACCGGGACGGTCGACTTTTCGACTATGAGCCGGTAGGAGGGCATGGATAGGGCGATCTCTTTAGAGACGCCCTCCACGAAGGCGAGGTCGGCTTCGCCGCTGTTCTTGGAGGGCGTGCCGACCGCGATGAATATCACTTCGGACTTCTTCACGCCTTCCCTTATGCTCGTCCCGAAAGAGAGGCGCTTCTCTTTCCTGTTGCGCATGACAAGCTCTTCCAGGCCGGGCTCATAAATAGGCATCTTGCCCGACTTAAGCCTCTTTATCTTCGCTTCGTCCTTATCTACGCATATCACGGTGTTGCCGAGGTCGGCGAGGCAGGCGCCCGTCACCAGTCCTACATACCCTGAGCCGATTATGCAGATATTCATCGCGTCTCTTCCCCTATCTATATATGGTTATAGTATATAATTAGGTTAAAATTATATCATGGGGGTATGAAAAATTACAATATAAAAATCGAAGAGGGCTACATATTCCCTGTGGAGCCGAACTGCGGACGGTAATAAGTGCGCTTGAACCCTATCGGGTATTCCGGGAAGGCCTTGAGGCGCATCACGAACCAGATGGTCTGGTCGTCCGAATACGTCTTTGTGTTGTAGGTCAATTCCGCGACCCAGCAGTGGAGGTCCCTGTATACTGTGTACTCCTGCTCTTCGAAAGAACCGTCCAGCATATTGAACCGTTCATAGGCGCGGACCTTCCACTTTTCGTTTATCTTATAGATGAAATCGAGAGTGGCAAAATTGCTCCTCCCCGACTCGACATCCTCAAAACGGTGGCCCAGCCCGAGCGACCACCTGTCAGCCCACCTCGCAACAAGGTCGACGCTCTCGGACTGTATGAGCTGGCGCTTCGTGTCGACGCTCATCTTCACTATCGAATAGAGCCACGGATAGGGCGACAACTCCAGCTGGAACTCTATGCTCTGGAACTTCTGCGACTTGAAGCTTGCGCTCCCTTTCTCCAGGCGGAAGGCGTAGTCGGTGCTGACTATGAGCGTGGCGAGGTCCACGGATTTGAGCGGCCCATCTTTCCCCTCGGGCCTCTTCGTCTGTAGTTTATTCTCTATCGCGAACTGTATGCCGTTATTGGCGGCTATCGAGTCCACCTCATCGAACTGGTTAAGGTTGTCGGGAGAGACCGTCGGCTGGTATGTGAAGTAGTAATTGGCGGTGGGCGTTATTATATGCCTCAATTTGTTTATATCGAGCCCCAGATACGACGTCTGCACATCGTAGATCCTGTAAAATTTTATGGAGTTGTCCAGGCCGGCCGAGAATACGGTGCGGTCCACATTCGTGGTGCCCCACCTGTTCTTCGAATAGTACGTCTCCCGTATGGCCGCATAGGGCGTAACGCTCAACGACCCCAGCAATTTCGACGCATATGAGAGCCGGTGATACGTGTCGAATCGTATCGTGCTCACGTCCTTCTGGTCTTCCAGGTCCGTCTCGGGGAAGGTATGGTTCAGGTAGACGCCCGCCGTCTCCTGTTTGTAGTAAATGGGGAATTTTTCCGTCAGCCGGTTGTTCGGTATCTCGATCTTGAATTCGGGCAGGCGTTCCACGACATCGAAGTACTTATCCATCCTCTTACGGAAAAGGAGGCTTATGGTGTAATTATCTTTTGTCGTTATGAACGAGAGGTAGTTGTCCGGGTCGCCTGCTTCCTCATATTCCTTGTAGAGGTAGTCCTTCACGAAATTCTGGTCGCGGACCTTATTGAGCTCAAGCGTGGCAACGGTATCATTGCCCATGTCCCATTTGTGCCTGACCTGGACCCTGTACTTGGATTGGGTGTCGCCCTCGCGGTCGTAAGCGGTGCTGTCGTTCTCGTTGGTATAGTAAAATCTGACTACACCATCCCCGAGGCCGTTGATCCTGTATTTATTATCTACACCCTCCGCCAGCCCCTTTTTGGTCCTGTAGTCGACCAGGAACTTCCCGTTGCATATCTCGCTGAAATAGTACCTGTATGACGTGAGGACGTAGTAGCCCCACTCGCTCTCCTTCCCTACCTGTATCGTGGCGTGGGCGGTCTGCTCCTTGAGCGGCTGCACATAATACGGGAAGTACATTATGGGCACGTTGCCTACGAAGAAGAGTATATGTTTGGCGACGACCCTGTCTTCCAGGTATATCTTCACCTGCCTTGCCTGTACGCGGTAATGCGGTTTCTCGAGCTCACAGGTAGTCACATAACCGCGGTCCAGCTTTATCTCTTTTTCGCTTACCTTTGCTATCTCGTCGGCCTTGCCGTAGAACGGTTTCGAATTGATATAACCGTTCACGATATCCCCCGTCCTCTTGTCAAAGTTGTACAATATCTTTTCGCCGGTGAAGTAGGACTCTTTCTGGGTTATCTTTACGTTCCCTTCCGCTATGGCGTCTTTTGTATCAAGGTGGACCGTTATCTTGTCGCAGGTGAGCAATACGTCTTTATAGGTTATGGATACGTTGCCGGAACCGGTGACCTCTTTCTTCTCGTGCAGGTATTCGACGGTGTCGCCGTTGACGACGATGGGTTCTTTTGACGGAGGTTCTTCCGCGGAGGCCTTGGCAGGAAGCACAGAGCACAGAGCCCAAAGCCCAAAGCCGAGAGCTATGAACTTCGGACTATACCCTATACCCGATACCCTATACCCTGTTCTATCTCTTCGGAACACTCTTCCAGTCCTTTAAGAACCGTTCTATCCCGGCGTCGGTCAGTGGATGCTTCACGAGCGCCATCAGGACACCGTACGGCACCGTGGCTATGTCCGCTCCCAATTTGGCCGCTTCCAGCACATGAACCGGGTTCCTCACGCTCGCTACGATGATCCGGGTCTTGAAACCGTAATTGGAGAATATGGTCCTGATATCCCTTATGAGATCCATGCCGACCTGGCCTATATCATCGAGACGGCCTATGAACGGGCTGACGTAAGCGGCGCCGGCCTTTGCCGCCAGGAGCGCCTGCGCGGGTGAGAAGCATAACGTAAGATTCGTCTTTACACCGTCCCCCGAGAGCACCTTCGTCGCCTTGAGGCCTTCGGCGGTCATGGGGATCTTCACTACGATGTTTTTATGTATCTTTGAAAGCTGTTGAGCTTCCTTTACCATCTCGTCGGCCTTCAGGCTTATCACCTCAGCGCTTATAGGGCCGTCCACTATCGCGCATATCTCTTTGACCGTCGATATGAAGTCCTTGCCTTCCCTGGCTATCAGGGTAGGGTTCGTCGTTACACCGTCCACTATGCCGAGCGCATTCGCCTCCCGTATCTCTTCGATATTAGCGGTATCTATGAATAATTTCATAACCCCCCGTTTTTTCTTGACCCTATTTTTAAAGCTCTATTATACTACTTCCCATACGCGCATACAACATTTTTACCCGAACGTTTGGCTTTGTATAGCGCGGCGTCCGATCTTTCTATCAGGTCATCGGCGGACTTCGCATCTTCCGGGTACATCGCAATGCCTATGCTTATCGTCGCCTTTATGCTCTCGTCGTACGCCTTGAATGTGCTGTCCTCTATCTTCTTCCGTATCCTCTCGGCGACCACCAGCGCGCCTGCCGCATCGGTCTCCGGCAATATCATAGAAAATTCCTCTCCGCCGTACCTGGCGGCAAGGTCGATCTCCCGTATGCTCCCCTTCATGATACGGGCCGCCTCTTTCAGGACGACGTCCCCGACAAGGTGACCGTATGTGTCATTGGTGTGTTTGAAATTGTCTATATCGCACATCAGGAACGCAAAGTTGAACCTGTGCCGCCTCGAACGGCTTAATTCCTCGTCCAGGCGTTCGAGAAAATATCTCCTCACGTATAGCCCCGTCAGGCCGTCGGTGATGGCCATCTCTTCTACCTTCTCATAGAGAAGTATCTTCTTCATCTCAAGCGAAAATTGCGCAGCCAGTATGACAAGCCGTTCGAAATCGCCTTGCGGAAGGTTCTCTACCGCAAGGACCGCCACTGTCTTCTTCCCGCTCAGGAACGGCATCATCATAATACTGTCCGCTTCCTGCCCCAGTTTCAGCCGGTCAAATAACGGCGCATCGTCCTGTCTCGTTATGTATACGGCCTTATTATGCTCCGAAGAGGCCCTGACAAGTTCCCCGTAGTCGACTTCTGATACGCGGTCATCACCTGTATCGGGGCCCTGCATATGATACGACCTGCCTGCCGCAGGGTGGCCGTCGGCCGTCTTCAGGATCACGAGCTCGCTTCTCAAAAAGGTGAAATGGTCCTTCATCAATGTGCTGAATATCCTGAAGATGTCTTCGAACGTGAGGCTTGCCGACATCTTCTTAGTGGCCTCATACAGGTTGACGATGACGAGCTCCTTATTCCTTACGGCATCCTCCGCTTCGCTCAACTCTTCGAAATTCCCCGACAGGTCCGCCTTTTCCGCTTCCTTATACTTCACTTCACGGCCGCGTATGGCTATGGTCTTCCGCATCATGACCCTGCACCCGTTAAAACCGGCTGTCATGCCGCTGAATATAAGGAGAGGGAGCGCGGCATTCACGATATCTATCCTGTATACAAAAAAGAAGAGCGGGAAGAGAAGGGCCCAGGCCCCTGCCAGCGCCATGTAAGAGAAGGGCCTCCGGTAAAGATAACCGGCCGGGGATAGGATAAGGAGCACTATATTTATGAAAGGGTAGTCGATCCTGTGCAGAGAGTACAGTATATGAAATATGACCAGCGCCGCTATGGCCGTTAAGCCGTGCAGCGCTATCATCAATCCGCGCATAGCCGGTTCCTCCCGCCGATCTTGGCTTTATAGAGCCGTTCGTCGGCGATCCGTATAAGCTCCTCTTCCAGCACCGCCTCCTGCGGATAAGTCGATATCCCGATGGAGACCGTGATCGGCATCTTCTGCCGCCTGAGAACAAAATGGTTCTCTTCTACCCTCTTCCTGATCGCCTCCGCAGTAAGGGTGACCGATCTCCTGTCGGCCCCGGGAAGGAGCACCGCGATCTCTTCCCCGCCGTATCTGGCCGCCATGTCACCCTCGCGTATGCCAGAGGTCACGATGCCCGCCAGGTGCTTCAGGACAAGGTCTCCCGCAGTGTGACCGTATCTGTCGTTATATTCCTTGAAATGGTCTATATCCATCATTATGACCGACAGCGACCCCTTTTTCCTGGCGGCGCGCCTGCACTCCTCCCTTAAGCGCTCCATGAAATGGCGCCTGAGGAAGAGGCCCGTCAGGCCGTCCTTTATGGCGAGCTCCTGCGTCCTGGCGTACAGGATGGCATTCTGCACGGCCACTGCGCCCAGGTCGGACAATATGTCGAGCAGTCTGAGGTCTTCCTGTGTATATGAGAACTCGCGCCGGCTGTCCACCCGCAGGACACCGAGGACGTTATTGGCGCTTATGAGCGGGGCGCTTATCAGCGACCTGAAATACGACGCCGCCTTCTCGCTTTCGTCTATCGGGAACCTGAAATCCTTCGTTATATCTTCCACGATCAACGGTTTCCTGTGGCGCAATACCCAGTAGTCGAACGGATCCCCCCTCTTCGTCTTTACCTTGGGATCGCCTGCGCCCAGAGAGGAGGCCGAAAGCATCAGCTCCTGCCGTTCGAAGTCCACCAGGAAGAGGAGCACCCTCCCGCTCTTTCCGATCGTCTCGGCCACCTTCTCCGTTAATAATTTGTTTATATCCTCGAGCGAGAGTAGGGCGCTTAACCTTTCCGTGACCTCCTTAAGGATGGAGTATTTCTTTAATTTCTCTTCAAGGGCAGTTATGCTCCTGTGTTTATCGCCGGCATAGCTTGCGAGAAGGTTCATGTCCTCTTCGAGCTTTTCCGACTTCAAGGCATATAAGTTCTCTATACTGAGGTTGGCCTTATAGTACGCGTATCCCGCGAACGTCACGGGGAAGAAGGAGACGATGAAGAGAAGATATCCGTACTGCCCGGAACGGAGCACCTCGAAGAAGGCTATGATGACGGCCAAGACGGTGGATGCCGCGCCTCCGCCCTTCCCGTATGCCATCCATCCGCACAGTATGGCTATATTGAATATGAATATAGCGCTTCCGAACAGGCCGGAAAAGAACGGGGTGCGCGGGGTATTATGCGATGAAGATAATACGAGAAGACAGGCCGCGACTATTGAAAGGGTGACCGTAAGAACGCCGCAGAGTGACTTATCGCGGTAATGTGTCATGCGAGTCGCAGTGGTAAAAATATCCTAAATTATGGTCGAGTCCGTCTCTTTGTCGAAGAAATGGACCTTTGACATATCCAGGACGAGATCGATATCCTGGTTAAGAGTGGGCTTGGCATGACCGTCTACCTTCGCGATCATGGAACTCTTCCCGGTATTAAGATAAAGGTGGACCTCGGAACCCATCGGCTCGATTATCTCGCAGTTGGCCTTTATCGTATTTTCAGGGGGGGCTTCGGAGACGAAGAGTTTATCATATATATCTTCCGGCCTTATGCCGAAGATGACCTCTTTATCCATATATTTCGCCAACGGCGCCATCATCGAGTCGATCACCTTGACCTGGAAAGATCCTTCATTGAAGTATGGTTTACCGTTCTTTTTGAAGAGCGTGCCCCTGACAAAGTTCATAGGGGGGTTGCCTATGAAACCGGCGACGAACCTGTTGACCGGCTTATCATATAAGGTTATGGGGTCGGCTATCTGCTGGATATACCCGTCCTTCATGACGGCGATCCTGTCCCCCATCGTCATGGCCTCGGTCTGGTCATGCGTCACATATATCATGGTGGTCTGAAGCCGCATGTGGAGCTTCTTTATCTCGGCCCTCATCTGCATCCTCATATTGGCATCGAGGTTGGAGAGCGGCTCATCGAAGAGGAATACGAGCGGTTTTCTTACGATCGCCCTGCCCACCGCCACGCGCTGCCGCTGGCCGCCGGAGAGCTCCCTCGGTTTCCTGTAAAGCAGTTTCTCTATGCCTAAGATGGCGGCGGCGTCCCTGACCCTGGAGTCGATCTCCGCCTTCGGGTACTTACGCAGTTTCAGGCCGAAGGCCATGTTATCATAGACGGTCATGTGGGGATAGAGGGCGTAATTCTGGAAGACCATGGCTATATTCCGGTCTTTTGGGGGGAGATCGTTAACGAGTCGGCCGCCTATGTAGACATTTCCGCCGGTGGACTCTTCCAGGCCGGCAATGATCCTGAGGGTTGTGGATTTTCCGCATCCGGAGGGACCGACGAAGACCATGAACTCTTTATTCTCGATGCCCAGGTTTATATCGCGTATAGCCCAGACATTTCCCGGAAATCTCTTTGAGACGTTCTGTAGGCTTACCTGTGCCATAGCGGATATTATGCTACCATATTTGATAAAAGAAGTAACCAAAATCCTCTATGCGTCGAGATCGTATCCTATCCCCGCCAGGTCCGCTTCCGCCTCTTCCCTCCTGCCCAGTCCATCGAATATCGATGCCCTCATTCTGTACAGATACTTGAGGTACGGATGGCCCGGATGCGTACGGAGGGTATCGGTGATGTAGCCCAGGGCCTCGCTGTGCATATTTCTCTCTTTAAGCGAAAGCGCATAATAAAATTCCGCTTTTCGCGCAAGCAGATAATCGCCCGATGATGCTATTATCTTCTCATATAAAGCGTCGCTCTTCTTATAATGACCCAGGAGTTGATACCCGCGGGCCCGGACCATCGCGGAGGCGTAAATATCTTTTAATGGGGTGAGCGTGCGGTCAAGGTATCTGTCCTTTATGGCCGCGGTAAATGGCCTTATCCAGGATAGCGGCACGGCCTTCAGGATGTCGAACTTCATCCTCTTTCTTGTAACGATATATTCCGGCGTATTGGCGTAAATGGAGAGATACTTCCCGTCTGCCCACCGTGTCTCTGTCGGGGCCCTGCGGCGCACCTTTTCGTTCTCCGACACTATCGCCGGATCCATCCTTATCTCATCCTGGCTTGCGCAGGAGCCGGACCTGTTCCGCAGGTCAAGGTCATATCCGGTATCTACTATGACCCATCTGCCGTCCGGGGCCAGGGCCTCGGCGACCGTATGCGGCGAAGCCCCGCCCTCTATCTTCAGGAAAAGAAGCCGCGTCGCTATCCCGGCGCCGCTTGCGATCTCCATGAATACGCGTGATTGCTGGTCGCACCATCCTATGCCGGAGGTCAGCTTCTCTATGCCCACCGTGTCCAGCCTGTTGGGATAGCCGGCTATCGGATGCACGTTCTCGTGGACAAAACCCCTGATGGAAGCTATCTTCTCTTCGAACGTATCCGCGCCATCTGTAAGATGCCTGGCAATGTAGTAGCACATCGCCTTATCGTATATCTTTTCGGAGATGCCGAAAGATAAAAAATAGACGCCTGCCGACACCAGGGACAGGGATATTGCAAAAATCAGGAGGATGATCCGGCCTTTGGTCATGCCAGGTAGCTCACCAGCTTCGACAGCGTATCGCGCATATTCTTCCGGTGGACGATCATGTCTATGAGGCCATGCTGCAGCAGAAATTCCGATCTCTGGAACCCGTGCGGCAATTTCTGGCGTATCGTCTGTTCGATGACCCGCGGCCCCGTAAAACCTATGAGCGCCTTGGGCTCGGCGACGATTATATCGCCGAGAGAGGCGAAGCTTGCCATAATACCGGCCATGGTGGGATTGGTCAATACGGATATGAAGAGCCCGCCCGCTTCGTTCATCTTGCTCAATGCGGCCGATGTCTTGGCCATCTGCATGAGCGAATACATCCCTTCATACATCCTGGCCCCGCCCCCGGAACCCGAGATGATGATAAGCGGTTTCTTCGTCTTGGTCGCGCGTTCGATAGCCCGGGTGAGTTTCTCGCCTACTACGGAACCCATGGAGCCCATGATGAACCTGGAATCGGTGACACCCAGGACCACCTTTTCTCCGTTGATCGCGGCATCGCCGGTAATGACCGCCTCTTTCAGAGAAGTGATCTCCTGGTCCTTCTTCACCTTCTCTTTGTAGGTCTTCGGCCCTTCGAAGATGAGCGGGTCTAGCGACTCCATGACCGCATCCGTCTCCTCGAAACTTCCTTCATCGACGAGCGACTTCACGCGCTCCCGGGCCCCTATGGTGAAGTGAAAACCGCATTTCGGGCAGACCTTCAGGTTCTCTTCGAGTTTTTTATTATATATGAGCTCTTTACACTCTTCGCACTTCGTCCATAAGTCCTCCGGGATGTCCCGTTTTTTGGAGACCTTGACGATAGTATATTTGGGTTTTCGGGGGAAAAGGGGCATTCAGTGCCTCGTTGTAGCTGTGTCAGGGTCAAGCAGCAAGGGTCAAGTAAAAAATTTTATCTTGACCCATGACCCTTGACCCTATCTTTTAAGCAGCTCTTTCGCCTTGTCGACGGCGGTAGCTGCGTCCCTGGCGTAGGCGTCGGCGCCGATCTCTCTGGCGAACTCTTCCGTCACGGGCGCGCCGCCTACCATGATTTTAACTTTATCACGAAGGCCTGAATCTTTCAAGGAATTAATGGTATCGCGCATCGCCCCCATCGACGTCGTGAGCAACGAAGACATCGCGATGATGCCCGCGTTCCCGTCTTTTACAACGGAGACGAACTTCTGCGGCGCGACATCGATACCCAGGTCTATCAGTTCGAAGCATGAACCTTTGAGCATCATCCCGACTATATTCTTTCCTATATCGTGAAGATCACCCTTGACGGTCCCTATCACCACTTTTCCTATGGGCCTTATGCCGCTCTTCGCAAAATGCGGCTCGAGGAGGGCCGTGCCCGCCTGCATCGCCTTCGCCGAGATGAGGACCTCCGGTATGAATATGCGGTTGGCCTTGAAATTCTCCCCTATGACGCCCATCGCCGCGATGAGGCCGTCATCGAGGATCGTTTTTATACCCAGGTCCTGGCCTAACGCGGCCTTGGTCGCCTTTTCCACGCCGCCCCTGTCCCCCCTGAAGACCGCCTCTTTGATCTCCTGCAATATAGTCTCTTTCATCGTCCTTTACCTCTCGCCTTTTGGTTATGACAGACCTTTAAAATACTTCGTCTCATTATGCCATTTTTCGAAGAATTCCACTACCTTTTTATGATCGTCTTTTTTGATGCCGGAGGCCTTATCCGTCTTCCGGGCTATGACGCAGAGTATGCCGTCATTCAAATAATCATTTATTTTCGATACACTGAACTTATTTTTTGCGAGTATCGAGGATAGGGATCTCATGCTGAACCTGAAGCAATGCGCATCGACCGGGTTTTTACTAAGGTACATATCGAGAGGTTTTTGAAAAGGCACCAGTATCCTGCTGCCGGTGGCGACGACGATGTATCCGCCGTCCTTCAATATATCCCAGGCCCCTTTAATGAGGTCATTGCAGGACGTGGAATTCTCAAGGGTCCACATCATCGTCACTATGTCGATCTCTTTCGAGGGGGATCTCTTCTCGACATATTCTTCGCATGTCCCGTTGAAGTACGGTATGCCCAGCCCTGCGAGCGTCTTGCAATTATCGCCGGACGGCTCTATGCCGAAGGCCTCGGCGCCGTAATCCTTCTTTACTATATTCAGGAACTGTCCCTCCCCTGCGCCTATGTCGCATACCACTTTCCCGCGGAGGCCTGCCGCCTGGTCTATAAATTCCGCCACATAGTTATGCCTTGCGAGCATGAGGGGTGTCCGGGAAGTGTAACCCTTTCCCTTCCCGAAGAGCTCTTTCGACCATACGTCGGCTATCTCTTTATGCGTCCTGCGTTCCCTCACATATACGAAGCCGCAGGACTTACAGATATGTATCACCTGTCCGCCCGTATATTCCCTGACGTGCGGTACCTCCACCGCATCGTCCGCTCCGCATATGTCGCACGCATACTTCATCGTATTTTCTCCTCTGCTATCATAGAA